>ENA-OXUB01000075-OXUB01000075.1-human-gut-metagenome-genome-assembly--contig:-NODE-75-length-63413-cov-16.650605_pt1 | contig 63413 bp, 77 predicted proteins | sample MGYA00249345_ERZ652652 | MGnify/ENA primary metagenome ERZ652652 (study PRJEB26925, sample SAMN05826496) | human gut metagenome | biome: ENVO:2100002; feature: ENVO:00000062; material: ENVO:00002003... | reverse complement strand
GATTCTCCCCGCAGATCTCCGGCGCGTTGACGTAGCGCTTAAGGTTCGGATTGTTCGCCCCGGTGGAGTGGATTATGATTCCTGCCGGGCTACCCTGCGGCATGGGGCGGGCGGCTTTGAACGCTCCATTGTTCCGGGCGTATGCTTCAAATGTTATCGCCATCGTCGCTGTCCTCCTTCTCCGTATCCGCCTTCTTCTCAATATCGCCCCTGATACGCTTCGCAAGCTTCATCAGGAACGGCGGGAGCTTCACGCCTATATCTATCATATTCTCCAGGACGGATATCACCTCGTTGCACATGAGCCACGCACAAACGACGATCGCGCACACGAACGACACCTCAAGCTGAATCCCGATGTTGTTCGCAGCGTATGTAACGAGCCAGTCCATCACGCCGCCGACCACCACGAGTAGCCACATGCAGACCTTCTTCACGATTCCCCGGAACGACTTGTAGCTGCTTATCTTCTCGCTGCGGTACTTTGCCGCCGCAAGCCCGGTTCCGTAGTCTATAATCTGGAGCAGCACCAGCAGCAGGAACGGCACGGCTACCACGCCGAGCCACGCGAACAGCGCCGAAAGCAGCGCCGTGAATCCGATTTTTTCAAGTTTGTCCATTTATCCCTCCATTTCCGCAAGCTCCGCGCGGAGCTGCGCTGCTTCTTCCTCAAGCGCCTTGAGCCGGGATTTATCCTCATCTGTTCCGACGCCCGCAACTATTGCAGCAAGTGGGCGTATTCTTTCCCGGTCTATCTCAACGAATCTCCGGGATATCTCGGCGGTGCGCAGCCGATTTTCCCGAGCAGCACGCTGCTCGTCATTTTCGCGCGGTTCGATGATTTCATCATAATTCTGCGACATATGCGTATCCTCCTTCTACTGCCTTGATGTCCGTTATGGTTCTCATGCTGGGACGTAAATCCAGCGGATTGATGTCATTCGTGGTTCTGATCTGGTAGAATCTCTGGCACTTGGCAAGCTCCGCCGCGCGGTCGGGCGCAACAAACATCGTAGCCAGTGAGCCGTTCTCCAGCTTTATCCATGCGAGTTTCAGGGAGTTTCCCGCTTCGGTGCCCTTGTTGAACCCGATGGAGACTGCGGAGATGTATTCGCCATCTGGCAGGTCGACCGATACCTTGTTCACTCCCTCGCGAAGCGCCAAAGTATAGTAGCTGTCAACGTAGTCCCCGGCTGCGGTCACAGTGCGGATACGCGCGGCCCATACTCCGGATACCTCCAGAACGTTCAGCGAGAGTGTGTACTTCCCGGGCGCAAGAGGGAATTCGATGTTCTGCCAGAACGCATGGGTATTTGAAGTCAGCGTTGCTGTAGCAGTCAGGCGGATTCCATTGGTTTCCGGAGCAGCTTTGCACTTATCAGTGGAGATGTACCACCTGTCCACGGTGTAGCCGGTGGAATACTCGTTCTGTCCTCGCTGATTTACCCGGAAATCCGGATTGTCAAGCTCGTTCTTGCCGCTCAGCGTATTCCAGTATGCCTTCTCATCGGCTGTGACGTGGATATCAGCGTCAGCCGCGTGCGCTTCTATGGCGGCTCTGGCTACGCTGTCAGCACCCGAGCCGCCGGACTGTGCTGACGTCTTAAAAGGGTTCGTTGAGTAATCGCTCCCGATGAGCTGCACCGAGCCAGTCGTTCCGAGCAGGTACACCGCTCCGCAGGCTCCGTATATCGCCGCTGCCTGTCCCGCCGGAATGCTGACTACTCCGTCAGCGCCCGCCGTAACGCCCGGAACAGCCGAAGCGTACACCGTAGTAGCTCCGTCGTTCCTGAGCCAGGCGTTCATCCCGCCGCTGTAATTCGCTCTGATTTCCGCGCCCGTGAGCGTGATAGTCTTTGATGCCATGATTTATCCCTCCAAAAGTACCTTTTTGCCGTTGAAATACAAAGTTCCACCCGCCGTATAAAGCTTTGAAATGGAAGTCCAGATTGCAAAATCTTCTTTATCAATTACTATTCCGATTCCGGCATAGGGAAGCTCAATGCGTATTTCACTTCCTCGGTTTGATTTTATCAGTATTCCTGCAGTATCACTTAACTCAATGCGCTTTTCTCCTACGGAACCAGCCTGCGCCATGCTGAATTTGCTTTCGTTTCCGGAAATCGAAAATTTCAAACTCGGGATTGAAATATCAAAGTATTTTAAACTCGGGCTTGCCTCTATGTTTAACGCCTCCACACCACCTTCTGCGGTAGTGATTCCACCAAACTCGTTTGTTACCGCTGACGTGTTCGTGCCGCTTGTCTGGAGTTTTTCCGCCGTTCCTCCCGCCTGGCTGAGCTGCTTCCTCAGCTCGTCTATCTGCTTTTCTGTCTGGGATTTGGGCTGCGTGCGGACGGGCGGGGCTGTGATATCGGACGAGCTATCGTCAAGCGCGAGAGTCTGCACCTCGGTTTCCCCGACCGCTGACAAGGACGAGGGCATGCTGCATTTTATTGTGTGCTGCCCCCGGTACCTCCAGATCTGAGAGGTGATCATGCCCGTTGCATATCCCCGGTCGGTGTCTATAGCGCCGCCCCGCAGACGGACATAATCCCCGATCTCAAGAGCAGGGTCGCCGGTGAAGCTCGAATCAAAAACGCGGTTCAGGCATTTGTACATCTGCAAAAGTTCGTTGTTGAGCACCGCCGCGACAACGTCGTCAGAAAGCTCCGCAAGCAGCGGATTTTCGTTCAGCTCCATAACGGCGAGCTTCTCGCTGCCGCCCGCTGATATCTCACTTGTGGAGTACACCGCAGCGCCGTTTCGCCTGGTGAACAGCTTCGCAATGCAGGTCGTATCGTCCGAGAAATCCGTATTGAAGCGGATATTTCCGGCTATTTCACGCACCGGGACTATTACTCCGCCGTCGTTCCTCTCACATGTGAGCGGCACGAATTCCAGCTCGTTGCTGCGGCTGATTCTCGCAAACGAAGCGGTCATCATGCCGACATACATCAGCAGGTCGCGTTCTGTCTGGATACGCGCCGTGTTTATCTTCGCGGTCTGCACCGCGTTCGGGAGCGCTTCGAACTCCGCCTGCGTCATTCCGAGAGAGACCCCCGCCGCGGAACACGCGCCGCACACAAGCTCATACAGCGTGCCGGAGCGCTCGGTCGCCTCCACATCGAACAGTGCCATTCCATCGAACGCGGAAAGCGTTACCGTGTCGTTCCGGCGCTTTATCGAGGAGCCGTCCACATAGAAGCGCCCGAGCGGCACCGTCTCGGACTTCGCAGCCTGCATATCGCTGTCGTGGTACAGAATGAACGCGAGCCGTATCGCCGCACCGTCAAGGTCGCTGGTTTTCCCCGCGAAGCCTTTAAGGGAGCAGGAAAGCTCCCCGGAGTACACCCCGCCGGGGCGGAAGTCCCCGCGGCCGTTCATTTTCTGCGTTATAGAAAGGGAACCGGCGGCAATATTGTCGTCGGTCAGGTGAATTATAGTGCCGTCCCGGAGCCTTGCCGCGCCGCTTATCCCGGTGTACCGGACCGGCGCTTTTATAAGCTCCCTATAGGTATCTGAAACATTGTACATATCAATACTCCGTGAATGACGTGGTGAAGCTCCACCAGCTCTTTTCCGGGTCGGAAGGCTCCCAGCGGAGCACCTCCGGCTCGCGGCTCGGGTCGGCGTAGCACTCCATCGTGCTGAACTGAACGTCGGCGGGCTGGTTGATGTCGAAGAACCTGACCTGTATCTTCGGGGGCTTTATAGCCTCGCGTATCTTCCGCAGGTCAGGGGTCTGCACTATCCAGGTGAACGACATCTTCCGGACGTCTGACCGGACTATGTCGCGGGTCGCATACATTGATTCCGACCGCCCGGAATTTTTGCTGTCGTAGTCCTTATAGAGCGGCTTGAAGCTGCTCGGCGTGGGCATTTCTACGCCGTCTATCTTTATGATCGAGGCGGTTTTTTCGGACATAAGTGCCTCCTTTCGGGCAAAAGAAATGCGCCCTTTTTCAAGAGCGCAAAATATGCAATTGAGATTCACAAACCCACGCAGGTGCGAATGAGCGTTGCAAATAGCGGGAACATCGCTATAATCCCCAGAATGAGGAAGAAAGTTGTCGCCGCTTTTATTGATGTTACGTCCTTTGCCTGCTTTGTTGCAAGCTTTTCGACCTTCTGCTGACTTTCAAGCAGCGCAGCGAGGTTCATGTTGATAGCCGTCATAGCTGCCATAGTCTGTTCTTCCTGTGTGAGCGGAATTACCCGGGGCGTTTTCGGAGCAGCGTCCGGTTTCTGTAATTCAGGTGTCATTGTGATTCCTCCTTTTTATTCCTTTCGGATTTAAATAGATTATATCACATCACATCGCAAATGTCAATATCCGTTTGACCTGGTCTGCTCATTATTCTGATACTGCGTTACGGTTTCGCCTAATATCTGCCCATCAAGAACAGTGTAATTGTGGATTTCAAACACCTGCTTGGTTTCGTCTGCCGTTAGCGGTCTGATGTCGCCGCTGGAGGCGGCCAAACCGCCGGGCATGATAGCAGCCATGCTCTGCGCAGACGAGTAGTCCGCGTAATCGTAGCCGCGCATTCTGCCAGAAAAACTACCGGCGCTGTAAGTTTCAGGCGAATATTCAGCGTTATCAACTCCGCGCATTCTTCCGGAGCCCCAGCCTTCCTTGTGTTGAGTGCTGTAATCCGTTGGTTCAGGATTAAGCTGCTCATAAATCCACGAACCAATACCCATCCAAAACTCTTTCCAGGCTTCGCCAAATTCGCCCATCCACCCGGTGAGAAATCCATTAATATCCTCAAGCCAGTTCTGAATATCCGTCAGCGCCATATAACGGTCGTACTCGCTGTTGTTTTCGCCGAATGCCCGATACATCGTGCTTCCGACGTTAGTCCAGAAATCCGACCAGTCATCACCGAAAAGCTCTCTGACCTTCTTGTCGAGCACCCGCAGGCTGTCCAGCTGCGTATCGCTGTTGAAGTTAAAACCGTCAAGGAATGTTGCAAACCCCGTTCTGATATCTTTAAAGGTATCTCCGAAGTTCTTCGAAAGTCCATCAAGGCTAAAGCTATTTGTTTTTTCGCTAAGCTCATCAAGATTGCCTGTAACATCTGCCAGGTCGTCGGTCAGCCCCGCGATGGAATCCTGCGCGGATTCTGCGCCGTCGACTATCGCACTGAAATCTACACCCCCGGTGCTGCTGCCGGAATCGAATACGTTCAGCGTATCGATGTCCGCGAGCTTTTTCTTGGCGGTATCCGCGCTCTTGCCCAGACCCGCCATGCTGTCGGACAGGCTGTCAGTGCTTTCGGCTGCCTTGTCGGCTCCGGCGGCGGTATCCTCCATCGCAGCGCCTTCGGATTCGTTCATCTCCCGGGCGGTCGCTCCGACCGAAGCCACGATAGACAGCAGACCAGCCAAAATAACGAGCCACCCCGCCGCAGCCTTCATTATATTCGCGCGCTTTGCTTCCTTCGGAATGAGGATATTGAGCAGGCTGTTCCACTTCTCATTTGCGGCAGTCCACAACGCATGCGCCTTAGTCGCCGCCGGAATCGCTACAGCGGCTCCCACAGCGATCCCGAGCATGGTTTTCGCGCTTGGTGACATGCCGAGCAGGTACTGACCCACGCTGTTCAGCCCCTCGCCGAGCGATACGACGAGCGGCGTTATCAGCTCCAGACCGTCCCGCGCCATAGTCAGAAGCGAAGTCGCGGTCGGCAGGAGCTGCGTTCCGAGGTCGGCGGTCATGTTCTCAAGCTGCGCCTTTGCGGTCGTCAGCGAGCCGGAGAACGTGTCGTTTTCCCGGGCGTAGTTCCCGGCGGCGTACTCCGTCTTGTCAAGGAACATCTGCATTGCCGCGCTGACCTTCTGCTGCGTGGTTTCGAGCTTGCCGAGCCCCTTTTCCTGCGCGTACGCCTGTAGGGTCGTGTCGTTCATGGCAACGCCGAGATTGTCCATCATCGTAAAATTGCCCTTCGCCGCGCCGGTGACTGCCTCCATTGCGTCCTTGACGTCAACGCCCATGATGGAAGCCACGTCGGAAGCCCTCTGCATGACCTGCTGCGACATCGCTGAAGCGTATCCGGTATCGAAGCCGGAGCCTTTCAGCAGAGCGCCCATCTTGTTTGCCTTCGCAAGGTAGTCAGATTCCGACAGCCCCATGTCCTTGTACGCGGTTGCAGCGGCTTTCCTCATGGATTCCGCATGCTCCGAGAACACGACCTCCACGCCGCCGAGCTGCTGCTCAAGCTCGCCGCCGGACATTATGCTGTCGCCGATTATCTTTCCGATACCGAGCGCCGCAAGCTTGTGCCCGAGATTCGTGAAGAAATTCCCGATATCATCGGTGGAACGTCTGGACTGCTCCTCCAGGTCGTCCAGCCTTCCTATTACATCGCCGATGGCTTCGTTGAACTTCCGGTCGTTCGCGGAAATGACTATGTTCAGCTCCTCAACGGTCATGGCTTTCCTCCTCCCTGTAATGCTGATTGTGGACGGCCGCTATCCTCGCCATCGCCGCCTGCGAGCGCTTCCATGCCGGAGTATCGTCCTGCATGAGCGCCCCGAAATGCCGCTCCGGGGTCTGCGGGAAGCTCCTCGGAGCATTCGCAGCAAGCCCGGTCAGGTACGCCGTATGCCAGGCGAACACCGCGCGGCTCCGGGCTTCATCAGTGCGGCGCTTCACGGCGGAGCTGTTCAGGTCGCAGAGCTCCGCCGGGGTGAGGTCGTAGAACTGCTCCGTATATGCGCCGCAGTCTACCGCCGTTTTTCTTAGCTGGGCTATCAGTTCCCCCGCGCTGCACGGTCGAGGAGCTGCCCCTGGATTTTTTTTGCGGCTTCTACGGCTGACTTCGCGATGAATCCGCCGTTCTTCAGCGCGGTCATGACGACCTCGGACGCGTCCTCTATGGTGCCGCCGTTGTCGACGAACTCGTCGTACGCGTCGCACGCCTCGCTATGCGAGATATCTGCGCCGCATGCGATGAACCGTGTCAGCACTCCGACCCTCTGGCAGCGGGAAAGTCCCAGCAGCAGGTCGCAGTCAAGCTCGGATTCGAGCTTCTCAGCCCGGCGCGCAGTGAAGCGCAGCTCAAGGCTCTTTTCATCAGATATTTTCAGATATGCTCCCGTCATGTGTTACCTCCGTTCCACTCAAGCTTGCTTTCAAGCGTAACGCTGAGAGTGTACTTCATAGCCTCGCCGACATTGCCGCCGTTAATGTAAACGGTGGGCTTGCCCTCCCAGGCGTAGGAAGTTCCGTCGGGATAGTTGAGCTTCCACTTTATCTTCGCGCCAGCTTCCTCAAGCTCCTTGAGCTTTGCGAAATTCTTCTTTATCACCGTTCCGGCGTCAGGGTCTTTCTCCTTGTTGTAGAAAAACCCAAACTTCATATCGCTGACGTCGGGAATACCTCCGATATAGCGCTCGTTAGCGTCGCGCATGTTTGTCACCTTGACCTTGGGCGGGTCGGCGCCCATATCGGGGTAGCTCTCCAGACCGTACAGCTCAAGCCATGTTGCGCCGTCGTCGGAAGAAAAATCAAGGTGCGTGTCCTTTGTTAAAAGCTCCATTATTTACCTCCTGTAAACTAGTCCTGTGTGTTCGTCTATCGCCGCGCTGAATGTCAGCGTACGGCGGTGCAGTCCGTCCTCCCGGATATCCGCGCCGGAGTTCCGGACGAATCCCCGGGATATCAGCCGCGCGGAGATTTTCAGCGCCGTTTCAGTGCAGCGCTGCAATTTCGTGTCGTATACGTCCACCTGGAACGACACCGCCGCAAGCCGTTCCTCGCCGGAAATTATCGTGCCGGAACCCATGTCCAGCGGCGTGAGTATCGCCAGCGGGAATTCCGGAACTATCTCCGGGTATTGCGGCTCCAGCCGGACGATATCTTCCACCAGCGGCGGAATAATGATGTTGATATCAAGCATTGTCTATTGCCTTTCTCAGTTCCTCCGCAACAATGGCGTATATCTTCTTTTCCTCGTTCTTCCCGACCGCCGCCCGGAGGAACGACTGCGCCCTGTGCCCGTGCGAGGTGTGCCAGTTGCCCTGTTCGTCCTGCCAGCGCCAGAGCAGCTTTGCGGTGTGCGGCACTCCCGGGTCGCCTTGCGTGCCGGTGCCGTACTCCACGAATATCGCGTATTCCTTGTTGGTGCCGACCGTGACTACGCCCGGCGCGAGCCGCTGAACCCGGATACTGTTCCGGAGTTCGCCGGTGTCCACCGGGCAGAGCAGGACTGCATTTCCGCGTATCTTCTCGCCGCCCCTGAGCAGGGCGCGGTCGAGGACCTTCCCGCTGTCCGCGCGGACGGACTGCATTTTCTTGATAAGCTCCTGTATCGTCATACCAGCTCGCACACCGCCTTCCTGACGTTGCCGTAGGTAGTCACCCCTCTGACCTCGTAAGTGCCGCCGGGGAGCTTCACACGGTCGCGCTCGCGGATATCCGTTCCGGTATCGCAGAAAAGCTCCACCGAGCGGCTGAACTTCACGCCGTACTGTTCGGCGGTGGCGTTATCGGAGAGCGGCTGGACTTCCGCACGGATATCGCCGATATGCTGCCATGTGGTTTCAGTGCCGATATAGGCGCTCCTTGCAGTCACCGCGCGGGAAAGCGGGAGCGTTTTAAGCCTGTTCTGTATCAGCCGTATAAAGCACCCCCGCCTTTCTGGGATAGTTTTTCAGCCGCGCAAGAAGCTCCGGCGGAAGTCCGTCGAAGCTCTGGGAAATGCCGCCCTCGCTGCGGGAGGATTCGCCCTCAGCGCCGCGCTTATTGTACGCTATCACTGCAAGCTGAACCTGCACGGATACCAGCCGCGCGGGGACTTCATCCCGCCCGATGTAGTCGCGGACGGAATCCGCCGCGTCCGACAGCAGGGCGGTTATTAACCCGTCCTGCGAATCGTCCGTTATCCCGGCAAGGAGCTTGAAGCGCTCAAGCGGGGTCATGCGCCGACTACCGCGTCGAATACGGCGGAGACCGCTACGACCTTATCGTCCACAACGGAAACTACAGCGACCTTGTTTCCGGCAGTCGCGGAGATGATACCGTCCGCGGGCACCTCGGTGAATCCAGTCGCCGCCGCGCCGAACTTCGGAATGGTGACGGAGCTGTCTGCCTTGTACATCAGCTTTCCGGCGGCGTTGCGCGCGATCCTGAGCCTGCCTCTGCCGGAACCGGCGGCGGTCATGGACGCTCTTATCTCGCCCATAGCGCCGAAGTGAACGCCGACGGAGCACTTCTTGTTCTCGGTGACGAACGCGTCGTAGTACACCAGACCCTCGACAAGGTGACCCGCGATACCGGGAGGATTGTCGTGGATCTTGTATTCTGCGAGCTTCTCCGGGGAGCACACAGATTCGCCGTAAGCGATGATGAACGACGCGCCGGCGGGCATTCTGCTCTTGGGAACAGCGACTATCTTCACGCCGTCAACATCGCCGACCTGCCCGGTGATGAGCATGCTCTGCGCAAGCTCGGAAGCCTTGGTGTAGCCGTCGCACTGCTTTATCGCATTGAGGAACGCGTTGGAAACGTACGCCACTCTGCCGACCGCAGGCACCTCGTCGTCGCTGATGGCGCTGTTTATCGCGAGGAAATCGCTGTACGCAGTGGAGTTGCTGGTCGTGCTGACTGCTACGTGCTCAGCCTTGTTCGCGGCTGTCCTGAAGCGGTAGGCGTCCACCTCCGGAATTACGACCTGGTCGAGCTGTCTGCGGAGCGCCTTTGCCGCGTCGCGGATACCCGCCGGGGAATCCACCGCGTTGGTGGCGTCGATGGTGAACGTGAAGGAGCGCTTCTGCGTGAGGGTCAGCTCCTCGGTGGTGTCCTCAAGCTCCTCCGGATTGCCATAGCGGTTGGAGCCTGTTGCCTTGTAGTCGTTCATCTCAGCGGTTCCCATGCTGTAGACCTTGACGGTCTGCGCTCCGGTGAATTCGTACTTGCCGCCAGCCATCGAAGTGGTTAGCGCTCCGAGCCTGAATACTTCGTCGACCTTGTCAGAATACTTTGTTGCGAGATTTACTGCCATTAAAATTACCTCCTGTTAAACTCCCAGTCCGTCAAGGAATGGGTCCTTTGCGCCGGGGTCGCCCTTTTTCGGGGGAGCTCCGGCTAACTTCTTTGCTACCTCCGCGCTGACTGCGTCCGTGAAAGCCTTTGCGACTGCCGCCGCGCTGGTTTCGATACCGTCGGGGTCGGAGATGTCCACAGCCCCTACCAGAGCGGCGGGGACGTTCTTCTCCGCGAGGTACTCCTTTGCAAGGGCGGTGCGCTCCCGCTTCGTCAGAGCGGCTTCGCGGTCTGCGAGAGCCTTTTCCTGCTTCTCGCGCTCATGCTTTGATTTTTCGTCTGCTGTCATAGCGGCTACGCGCTCAGCCTCCGCCTTTTCGTCCGCAGCTTTCTTCTCCCAGCGCTTCTGGCGCTCCGCGATGATCTTGTTGAGCTCTGCCTGGGTGAACGTCTTTTCAGTGGGCTTTTCCGGTTTGTTTTCCGCCTCCGGCTCGGGTGTAGATGTGGTAGGATCACCTCCGGCGGTCTGAGCGCCGCCCTGCTCCTGTGTGGTCTGGGTTGTCTGTTCGTCTGCCATAGTTACCTCCGTTTAACGTCCGTATGACTGTATTCCGCGCGGGCTTTTAGTGTCGTCAGCGTGTTTCGGACAATAAAAAAGCGCCGTGCATTGCTGCATAGCGCTTAATTATTATGTTACTGTTTTAAAACAAGCACCTGTCGATAATCTCTTTACCTCTGAGCTTATCTATCCATTCACCGGGTATACCATCCATGCCGTATGCGATTCCGGCAAGTCCTCCGGTAACAGCTCCGACAGTATCGGTATCGTCACCGAGGTTCACAGCTTTTAGTACCGCGTCCTTGTAATTATCGGTCGTTGCAAGGCTCCACAGCGCAGCTCTGAAAGTATCGACTACATATCCGCTTGACTTTATTTCAAATTCGGTGAGTTCAGCCAGTGCGGCTGTTTCCTTGCCAAGGTCAGTAAGTACGTCTTTGAACGGCATACCGTTCAGCAAAGCCCTCGCCAGTTCCACATACTTGATACAAATGCTCTTTGACAAGGTATGTGCATGAGTTATCGCAGACACTTCACCGATAAGCTCGTCCTCTGCGTTTGTGAACGCAAGCGGCAGTATTCTCATAAGCGAGCCGTTGCCGTTTGAATACTCGCTGTCTTCGCCTTTGCCGCAGCGCAGCGCCCTGGCGGTTGTATTCCCCACGTCAAATACCACGTTATCAACTGTGTATTCTGCGTTATAGAGCCACTGACGGAATCTGTTCCGGATATCGTCGCAATCGACCCTGCCAAGCACCCTTATTGAATCGCAGGTTGCGAGCGTCATGCTTGTGTCGTCAGACCATGTACCGGCAGGCTGATTATGTGAACCGTATCCGGTCATTCCGGTTACACGAAAAGAGCCGCGCTTCATAAATTCCACCGGAACACCAAGCGCGTCGCCGACAGCCAGTCCGTAGACGGCTGATTTCAGTTTGTCGTTCATGATAGCCCCTCTATTCTTTGGAGTAATTCGGGCAATTATCACCCTGCCATAACACCTCATTCGGCTTGGCGTTAGGGTACTCATATATTTCGCAATTTCCGTATGCAGACCGGTCAAAACTTTCGCCGTTAATAGTGATAGGCCGAAGCCTGAAAATGCAGTCCCTGCACTGGATATTGCCGGAAGGAACCGTGGTACTCCACGGCTCTTTTTCCCATCTAGGGTTTCTGCTTTCAGCCATTCATACCACTCCCTTTCTTACGGCTGATTAACGACCTCAATATCAAAGAAAATATTGCTCCCTTGCTTATCGACCTTCGTAACGCGGAATTCAGTTCCTCGCTGAATTATCGTTTCAAATTCACCGCTGAAACTTGTTTGTCCGCTTAGTCCGTCCCAGTTCTGGCCGTGCCCTTGTCCAAAAGCTGAAAACGGCTCTGCATAAAGCATTTTAGTGCCTTTCGGAGCATAAACATTGAAAATATACCCCGAAAAGCCTGCGCCCTTTGCGCTGCCGCATGACACAAACGCTTCGTCCTTGACTACCTTGCCGACCAGCAGGTTATTCAAGTCGCTTTGAGAAGCACCTGTCAGCACCGTTTCCGGAATTTTCAGGAACGAAGCAGCGCCGGATGAAGTCTCTATTCCACGATTGAGCCAGATATCGAAGTTATACTGAGAACGGTCAATCAGGTCAGTGAGATGCTTTATCGCACTTCCGCTGCCCTCGTTATCAAGACTGACATTTCCAACACCCTTGTAATTATACCAGTTTCCATCGTATCCGCGAAGGGGACGATTAAAGCTTCCGGAACCTGATGTATACTTCCATGCCGCCTGACGTTCGTCGGAGCTTGCTGCCTGCCACACTGTGCCACTTTTCGGACGAAGCGCAGCGTCTGCTGAAGCCTTTTCGTTGCCCTTAAACCAATACGCCGCATTCTTCCTCGATTGAGAATATGCGTCCGGTGCAAACGAAGCCGAACTGCCGCTCTTTGAAGCGAGTTTCGTGAGCTGTGACTGCGCCTGATTCTTTGTTGCCTGCAAAGCGGCATATTTCTTGCCTTGGGTCTCAAAATCATCCAGATCGTTCAGCAGCGCCTGCCATTTTGCCTTGTCGGCGGGATTTGAAGCAAGCTGCTGATTGAAATAATCCTTCTTGGCTTGAATAGCGCTCTGCTTTGTGCTGTAGTCTGCGGCTGTAACAGGATTCTTCCATATATTATTATACTGCTTTTGTGCGATTTTGTCAATATCTTGCTGGGCCCCGTTGATTATATCAAGCAGCTTCTGTTTCTTTTCAGCCTTGGTAACTGTCTTGGTTTTTGGCAGAGCTACTTCATCGCTCTCGCCGCACACCTTGCAATTCCGTACTTTCAGCCCTTCTGAAACGGAAGTAGGCTTGGTGACTATCTTGTACTTGCCGAATTTATGCCCTGTTGCGGGAATATCATCGGTGTATGTATCACCGCAGCGTGTGCAGCAGTATTCTGTAAAGCCCTTGTCAACGCAGGTCGGCTGAACTGTTTTGACTGCCTCATAATTATGACCGAGCGGCTGAGTTTCGGCGTCCTGATAACTGTCGCCGCATACGCTGCACTTGTGAAGCGTGTACCCCTTTTCGGTGCAGGTCGGCTGTACAATGGTATCGACATATCTGTGCCCGGTGGCAGGAACAGTTTCAACTTCGGTCTTGCCGCAAACAGCGCATACCTTTTCACGTTTCCCATCTTCTGTACAGGTCGGGGGCGTTTCGCTCTTATCAATGAAGTAATGCCCGTTCGCACAAGGATCTTTGCGTTTTCCGATCTCCGGAGCAGGTTCTTTCATGTTTTCAGAGGTGGATTTATTGTCCACAAACTCCCTCCGCCACTCCTCATAGGACATATCCGCAGGCACCTTAACGGTATTCCCGTCCTTATCCTTAGCCCGGCGCTCCAGACCTGCAAGCTCCTCGTCGCCGAAGTCCGCGATGGTGGTCGAGCGGCAGAACGGGTGCATGGGCGGGTAGTTCGTGCCGGGCTTTGCCTTTGCGAGGTCGAACACCTTGCCGTCCAGGGCGGCGCAGCATTCGCAGGTGCGGCTGTCGAGGGTCGCTACGAACCTGTAACGCTCTATCCCGGCTTCGCCGTACGCCTTTGCCTGCGCAGCGTTCGCGACGTACGCGCTCTCAGTCCGGACGATTCTCCGGGCGCAGAACGCGTTAACTCCAAACTGCTCCTGGAATATCCGGGCGGTCTTTTCGCCGGAACGCCCCGACAGCATACTGACGAGAAGCTCGCTTTTCAGCCGTGCCGTCATGCCGCTTACGTCCTTCCAGATACGCTGTGAGTAATTCGCGCCGCTCCAGTTGGCGCGCAGAATCCGGTCAACGTCCTGCCGGGGGAACTTCGAGAAGCTGAATCCCAGCCCCGTGCCTTTCTGAATGCTGAATATTTCGTGGTAGTAGCTGTCCTCCGCGACATTCCGCAGCGCTGACGTGATGTGCCGGTTCTCGGTCTTGTACAGCTCCCGGCACTGGCGGTTGATATCCCTGTTCAGCTCCTCTATCCGGGTTATTCGGTAACGGTACGCTCCGGCGCTGTTTATCGCGTTCAGCAGCGCTTCGCGTTTATCAGGGTCGCCGACCTGCTGCGCCGCTTTCCGGAGCCTCTGGAGCGCCGTGCCGTCACCGGCGGCGTTCAGTATCTTTTTCGCTTCCGCTTCGGAGATACCGAAAGACTGCATTCCGCGCATGACCGCCTTGACTTCCTTTTCGAGATACGCGGAGGTCTGATTTATCGCCGCGTTCATCTCGGCGGCGGTTTCCTCGGCAGTGCCCATGCGGTCGTACATGTCCTGAGCGGCGCGGCGCTCCCAGTAATCACGGCTGTTCATCTGTCATATCCGGCGGGAGGTTCGGGAAATCGTTCTGCTGCTCCCTGACCTTCTCAGCGGCTCCCTCGGGGTCGTCCACAAAGGGCAGAAGCCCGAGCAGGATCTCCCGCGGAACCATGTCACGCAGCTCGGAAACAAGCTGTGCGACCTCGGTTTCGTTGACCGGCAGCGCCCTGGTGAACTGTATCGAAATATCCCGGCTGCTGATAGCGGCTTTCCCGGTGGTGCTCAGCCAGTTGCAGAGAAGCCGCAGGCGCTCCTTCAAACCTTCCCGGAAGTAGCGCTCCTTGATTTTCGTTATCTGCTCAAACCCGAGGAGCTTATAGCGCATTGCAACGCCGGAAGCGTTCCCGCCGAAGCTCTCGTCGCTCATGCAGGGGACGTTCGCGAACTTGTGTATATCCTGCTCCAGCGACTTGCGGAGCACCTCCACGCTGTTCTCGTCGAACTGCCGCGTCAGCCATTCGGCGGAGCTGTCTGCGTCGAGCTCCAGCAGGCCGTTCTCCCGGAGCGCCTTATAGCTTTCGGATTTCTCTTCGTTATCGTCGCCGAGGACTGAACCCTTGATAAGCAGTATCGCCTCGACGAACTGCTCCTTGTCGTTCACCCGGTCGCTCTGGAGCGTGTTGTACGCGTCAATGAGCGACAGAACAGGCTCAAAGTCGCTGCCGCAGGTGGAGTTATTGTAAATCTCGATGAGCGGCACGCCGCCCATTCCGTGAGGTCTGCTCTCAGCCCCGCCCGCGACAGAAAAGCCCGTGTCGGTCGTGAAATGCATGACATTTTCAGTATCGCAGAGATACACGGAATACCCCGTATCCTGGTTCGTGACGCTGTCGTGGAGCTTGTAATAATACACCCCCGCGACTGGCTTCTGCCGCACCGTGTCGTCGTAGATAACGAACGCCTGGCGCGGGTCCGGGGAATACAGCCGGGGCTGTCCGTCCTCGTCGGTGTAGATGAACTCGTACGCCGCGCCGAATATGCTCGCCTTCTGCGCGAGGTCGATGTCCTGAGTGTCGCTGTCAGCGGCTCTCAGAAGCTTCAGGAGCGGCTCTATGCCCTCGCCGGAATACTTCACCGGATTGCCCGCAAAGTAGCCTACGCAAGTGTCTGAGATGTATTTCGCGTGATTGCAGACGAGCTTGTTGTTCGCAAGGACTGAACGCTTCTCACGGCTGCATATCGGGTGCAGTCCCTCATAGTAGCGCTCCAGCAGGTCGTATCTGGCGTGCGTGTGCAGGGTATGATCCTCGATGAACTTGCAGGCGGCCTCCGGCGTGACCGGAGTTTCCCGCGATATCGTGAAGGGCTTTATCATCAGTAAATGCCCATCTCCTTTCTGTTGAGTATTCTGGCGTGTTTCGTATCGCTTTCCAGCGCGTACCGCATGGCGTCCATAAGGTGGTTGAAATCGTCGATGGGCTTGTTTATTGTGCGTCCGAACCTATCCTTTGCCCAGGTGTAGTTATAGATCTCCACAAGGAAGTTCTTGCAGCGCGGGTGAACGATCAGCTCGTAATCCTGTATGCGGTCGATGCCGTTAAGGATAGAGTCCTTGCCTTTCTGAGCGGCGCGGACTCTCCGCAGACCCAGCGTGCGCAGGCGGTCGATGGACTTAGGCTCCGCGCTGTCGGCGGTAATGACCTCCTTTGCGTAGCCCATCTCTGTTATGCGCTCTGCAATGCGCTCGTTGCTCATTCCGCGCTCGTACATCTCGTCGAACACCCATATTTTCTTTGACTTCTCGTCAACCATACCAGCCCAGAACGCCGTCGGGTCGTTGGTGTAGCCGAAGTCCAGGCCGAAGAAGCTGCGCGCCGTGCCCGGCAGGTCGGAAAGCTCGAACTCGGCTTCCCGGAAATTCTCATACACCAGACCGTCCACCATGCCCCAGTTCCCCAGCCCTGCGACCTGGTAGCGCCGGGGATTATCGCGCTTCATGCGCTCGAAAACACGCAGGTCTGCGTCGTCCAGGAACTCGTTACAGAGGTAGTTCGTGGTCTTTGCCAGGACGTCGCTGTCGGGAGCGTCGAAGAAACGCTTCTTGAGCCAGTGGTGCTCATTCCAGGGGTTGAACGTCAGCGTTATCTGCTTGAACAGCCCGTCCGGCACCTGTCCGCGGATACTCTCGTCGAGGGTGTCAAAGCTCTCCTCGCTGTCGATCTCGTAGGCTTCCTCTATCCACAGCCAGCAGAGGACTCCGACGTCAACGGTGATGGAGGTGACTTTCAGCGGATCGTCCAGACCCCGGAAGTAAATCTTCTGCCCGGTCGGGAGGTAGGTCATTTCCAGGGGACTGAGATTTATCTGCCAGTACTGCTGGACGCCGAGCCTTGCTATCGCCCATTTCAGCTCCGTGAAGCAGGAATTACGCAGCGTGTTGTAAGTCGCGCGGACTACCAGCAGGTTCGCCGCCGGGTGCTTCATGAGATTTACGATGAACCACAGCGCGGAGGTCTTGCTCTTCTTGCTCGCACGGGAGCCTTTGCATACGCGGTACCTCCCTCGGAACCGCCAGAATTCGCCGTAGCCGCCGCCGACAAGCTCCGGGAGGTATATCTGCTTCGCGTTAGTCTGCAATTTTATCATCGCCTGCTATCACCACCGGGATATTCCCCTCGACGTTCAACTTGTCGGTGAACAGCCCGAACCGCTTACCGAGAAGCTCGGCGGCTTTCAGGCGCGAAACTGAGCCCTCGTCCTCGTTACGCATGACCTCCGTCAGGAACTCCATGACCTCGGCGGCGGTGGCTGTCCTGGCGCTGCGGAGCTCCTCCGTCCTTTGCTCGATGTATTCGTGTACCTTAACATTCCTTAACATTCTGGTTGCCGCCGCCGCTGCGGTGTCGTCCGATTTCACCTTCGGATATGCGGCTTTATACGCGCGGGTCCCGTTCAGATCTATCAGATATTCGTCGCAGAAACGTTTTTGCTTTTCGGTCATGGGGGTTCCTCCTTTCGGGTAAAATAAGAGCGCCCATTTCTGAGCGCTCTCTGATAATACCATTATAGCACATGTAAACCGAACAAAACGAACAACTTACAGCTTATCCATGAATCTGCTGTAAATCATGCGTACACCGTCCGGCGAATTGTTCCCGCCGACCTCATAGGCGACGCGCGTCCAGCCGAACAGGCTCACGCAGCGGTAGTAGACTATCTGCCGGGTCAGGCTGTCGGGAATATCGTAGATGAACGCTACTGCTTCATCGCGGCGCTGCTGAATCTCCTCGCGCTTGAGTTCTATGCGGCGCTCAAGGTCTACGCGCCTTTCGGCAAGCTCCCCGACCTTGTCGGACGTTCCGGAACTGCTCCCGGCGTTCGGCTGCGGCGAACGTACCAGCGAGCGGCAGCGGAGCCGTTCAAGCTCCTGCTCCCACATACGCAGTTCCCGGTGGAGGTAGTATATCTGCTCCAGTTCTTCACGAGTCATTGGTATCCGGCCTCCTGTTCCAGAGTTCATCAGCTTCTTTTTCGCCCCTCTCGCTGTTATATGCTCCTTGGACTTTTACGCCGCATGTATTGCACTCAACGTAAGTGCTGACGAAATTATCAACGTAATAGTCTAAATCGGTGCCCCCGCAGAACGGGCAGGGCTTTAATTCGATTTCAGACATCTGTGTCACCTCCGTTCATATCCCCGCTTTCAGGGAACTCATGCCAGGGAAGAGGGCAGTCCCTGTAAAAATGTTCTCTCGGCTCACCCTCATCAACTGCGCCAAGCCGGCATTTGTGCTTTTTCATGCTATAGTATGGGCATTCCCCGCAGCAGCCGATTTTAATTTCAATGACCCTCGCCATTAGTTCCGCCTCCGTTCAATTTAACCCGCTTTTCCCACCATGCGACTGCTTGCTCTTTTGTCGCAAATCCATGTTCTGCAAGATATTCCTCCTGCGGAGTGTTCAGGTCATGTCCGTGTATTCCGTCATTAAGGCAATATCTCGGACAGCCTATAGACCAGCCAAACCAAAAGCCGTCAACCGTGTCACCGTGAAGATACGCCTTTGCTCCACATACAGGGCAATGCGGAAGCTGCTTCACCATTTCTTCTGGTGCTTCTTCGTCCTTTCGAACGAACACTATATCTACGTTACTCATTGTTCTGACGTTCCTTGCCCATCTTAGCGCCGCAGCTGGGACAGTACGGCGAATAAAACAGGTCATCGATGGCGCTGTCGTAAGCGGGAATGTACCCACATTCCGAACATCTTGAAATGCCATCAATGGTTATCCACTCGCCATGCACCACCGGCGCGACATCGGCGGCAGGCTCATAGTCAATAACCTGGTCGATTGTCGCGGCGATAAACATCGGGCATTTTTCGTCGGAGCATACGTCCATTAACACCTTTCTTATGCTTTCGCGGTTTATGTATTCACTCATTCCTGTTTACCACCTTTCAAACCAAAATTTTACGTCCTTTCTAGGGCGTACTATCATTCCAAACCTGACTAGGTTGCGGAAAGTTGCGCTGCATTTCATCTGCGTGTCATAGGCTCGTTCAATGATTTCCCTGAACCTCTCTACCGTGTACGTGGACTTGTAGTGATTACAAGCCCGGCACGCCGGAGAGAGATTTGAGATATCGTCCTCACCGCCGAGGTGCAGTGGGACAACATGGTCTGCCTGCATGTCCTTGATAGTGATTTCGCAGCCGCAATAAGCGCAGCGACCGCCGAATTTCTCATAGATCTGCTGGCGTTCGGCAGCAGTAAGTTTTCTGCGGTCACTCATTCCCGCTCACCTCCACATAGCGCCACGACTGCGGCGGCTTTGATATCTCGCAATCTTCCCATTCACAATAAGCTGGTTCTTCCAAGCTACTTGTGCAATAATACTTACAATTCTCGCAATTGTGCGAGCACGGCTTTTCAAAAAGGCTCAATTCCTTCGGCTTTTCGTAAATTTCCAGATTGGAGATATGCCAGCCCCAAAACGTCTTGCAGAATCCCTCGCCGATGTACGCCTTAACATCATCGAACGTCATGCAGCACGAACGGCAGAAATCACAATCATTGGGATTGTCTGCTTCGTTTGAGGTAAGCACTTTGAAATCTCTGCGGTCGTCGTCATCGGGGAAATCGGCATCGCGAAATATTTCTCTGATGTCCTGGTAAAAGGCATCAGTTTTGCAAAACTCGGCTTCGTACTCGGAAATACTGTCGCAGGTGAATTCACCGATGACTTTCTGTTCGTTGCCGTTTGAATACGGCGATAATGTTTTAATGAATACCGGCTTTCCGTGATAGATTGTGCCGTAATCATTATCGCCGTCTTTCATTACATACATCAACAGGTCTTTGCTCTTAGACTGATATATGTAACATTTAAACGGGTTATCGATTTTCGGTCTGGTTTTGCGTACCTCAATAGTTTTCTTGCCGTTTGCGATAAGCCCGCACCATTTCGGCTGTATGCTCAGCAGCACCGCTTTTTCATTCATCACCGCTCACCTCCAGCAGTTCCGGGTTGTCGTGAATATTACCGATAACCTCACAGTTTGAAGCACTGATATCGATAAAGCTTGCAATGACCCACTCGCCGTGTATTGACTTTCCTCTGAAAAGTATCTCACGCATTGATATCCTCCAATCTCACAAGAATGCGGGGTTCGCAGCCGTAAAACTTCCGGACGACCGCCTCGCACACGCACTTATCATCGTCATAAGCCACGCCGTTCAGCGCGTCGCAGACGAGCTTTCCTATGTTGTCCCAGTCTGGTTTCTTGGTCGGACGAATCTTCCCGCTGAGCATATCAGACCGGCGATACTTCGGAGTGCTTTTCGGAATGCCCATCACTGCGATTATCGTGATTCTGATTTCCGAATCCTCTGGAAACTTATGTCCTCCCGCTTTGCGGTACGCCCACTGAATAAGCTGTTCTTGAAGCTTCGTCTCCTTCGGAGTGTATGTAGTACCGGAGACCCGGCTGTGCCTGGGTCTCTGTTTCCCGAACGGCTCGCCCGGAACCGTGAATTCAATCTGCATTCTGTCCCTCCTCCGAATACTGCTTTCTGAGTTCTTCCATCACGTCTGCCGGATCTATACTGCTGTTCACCTCTGGAACTCCGTCGGCGATCAGCCACTCGGCTATTCTCGCGTAGGAGATACCTCCAGATATTCCTTTGCGCTGCTGCCAGTTCTGATATTTCTGCTCATACAAGGCAACAGCCTTCTCCCCGTATTTGCGCACAAGCTGTTCGCGAGAGGGAGAGGAGGCAGGCGGCGCAGCCGTCCTGCTTTCCTTTCCTTTATTTTCTTTTACTTTACTTTCCTTTGTGGAGTAATTCCCGGAATTATCGGAGTTTTTCCTGGAAAAATCGCCGTTTTTCTCGGAAAAACCGTCAACAGGGCGCACTTTAATAAACCCTAGCGTTTCAGCTTTTTCAAGCAGCCAGAGTTTCCCCTCAACAAAGATATCGCGTTTAGCGCCCTTGCGCGCTTCCTGATATCTATGCTGTACTGATTTAGCAGTGAGAACAGTGTCCGCCATAAAAAGTTTGCCATCAAACAGTGACCGTTTACAGAAGAATGCTATCATCTGCCTTGTTTTATCCACCGACATTCCTAAGTCGATGGCGGTGCAGTCGATGAATTCTTCATCGGCTGCGACATAGTATTTGTTGCGATAGATCTCGCACAAAAGGTAGATATAAAGTTCGACCCCGTCAGCGCCATACCTCGCACGCACCGAGCGTATCTTTGGGTCTGAGAAAAAATCCACATCAAAAGGAAAGTAGCTCAGTCCGTCGGACTTTGGTCGAGCCATCTTTTCCTCCTATCAGAACGGATACGGGTCGCTGCCTACGCCCGAGAAATCAGCCGCCGGAGCTTCCGGAGAAGCATTCTGCGCTGCCTGAGGAGCAGCCGGAACCGTATCGGCGGCAGGAGCATTCCCGGACTTCTCGCCCGTAAAGCTTACGCGCTCGGCGTTTATCTCGTACCATGTGGACTGGTTCCCGGACTTGTCCGTGTACTGCCGGGTCTGCATTTCGCCCTCTACGAGTATCATGCGCCCCTTGCCGAAGTACTTATTGACAAGCTCCCCGGTGGAGCGCCATGCCACCACGTTGAAAAAATCCGTCTTGCGTTCCTCGCCCTTCTGCTGGAACCGTCTGTCAACGGCTATCCGGAACGAGCAGACATTCGTGCCGTTCGGGGTCGTTTTCAGCTCCGGATCAGAGCAGATACGCCCCATCATTATCACTTTGTTGTACATTATCGTATCTCCTTTGACATTCCACGCTCTGACAGCCATTTTTCCGCCTTTGTAACAAGCTCGGGCGGCGCCGATGTGACATTGCAGATACACTTGTTCACCATCGCCCAGAATACGGTTTCATTATCTGGTATCGGCACTCCGTATTTCTGCATATATGCCTTTATCTTCGTTTCATCGTACGAAAAAAGGGCCTTATTACGCTCTTTTACAAACTCCTCAAATGAGATATTACTGAAATTCGCCACAATTACACCCCCTCAATATCCACTTATATTTTCCGCCGCGCGGGACTGCAAATTACTGCAAATCTGCGGGGCTTTCCTCCGACTCGTCCGGCGAATCGCTGTCTACGATTATCTCAGGACCATCCGCAGGCTCACCGGGGATCTTTCCGGGCGCCGCCTCATCGGACAGAGCGCTGCTCATCTCAATGGACATGATCCCGTAGTGCGAGAGCAGATTCCGCAGCACTGTCTTGATAGCCATTTCATCGAAGTTGTCGCGCCATATTGCGCTCCCTTTCTGGAAAGCCTTGCTGTACTTCTTTACATGTTCAGTGAGCTTTTCGCGGCTCCAGTAGTAGGTCTTGCTGAATCCGTTCAGCGTTTCGATGTACGCGAAATATCCTATGATCTTATCAGATACGCGCTCACCGGATATATCTACCGCGCCGGTCAGCTTGTCCTCGCTTTTCAGCTCGCCTTCGTATACCTTTCCGGCGTTGATATAGCGATACTCGCCTGTCCTCATCGCAAGCTGTATGTATCCTTTGTAGCCGAGCTGGAACTGCGGCTTCGGAACACCGTGGTCCTTGTACGGAATGATGTAAGCGAATCCGAGCTGCTTCTCGACAGGGAGCTTGAGCGCCGCCGCTTTCAGCGCCTCCGCAAGCACTGCTCTGGGTTCGCACTGCTGGAGCAGCGTATCGTTGTTGAACAGATTCATTACAGACGCGGCGAAAGCTCCGGCGTTCTTGTCGAGCGTGCTTTTGAGGGTCTGCTGAATCGCTCCGTTGTTCAGCAGGCTGTTGAGCATCTGTGCCGGAGTAGCCTTTGCTGGGGCTTCCTGCGGCTTTGCCTGAGCCGCGGCGTCGATAACGCCGTTTGTGTTGGTCGTAGTGGTCATGATTCTTTCCTTTCCGATATCTTGAATATCATCGCTTTGGTTTCCTTAAGGTATTCTGAGTAGATGTCCGGGCGCTCTGCCTTGAGGCGCTTGCTGTCTACAGTAGATCGGCTCTGCGGCTTGTATGAGATGTGCCAGTCAACTGTCAGGCCATCTGTATTGCCATCGAGAGCTGTCTGGAGCTTCTGTTTGAGAGCCTTTTCCCGGGTTTCGAGTTCCTTTTTCTGAGCCATCACGGCTGCAAGCTCGGCAGCGGCGTCGTTCTGCTCAAACATAGCGATAGCGTTGTCCTGCCAGTCAGGGTACAGAGCTTTCAGAGTGTGTTCGGCGCTTTCGGAGCCGTCCGGTTCAGGGCGGATATCCGGTTTTATGCAGTCGTTCCAGAATGCTATTTCGGATCTCAGCAGCGCCGCGCACTCGCTATCGTTCCGCTCGATGGTGAACCAACGGAACCTTTGCCCGCCGATGAGTACCGCAAGATACATGCGGTCGTACCCCATGACGTTCATGTAATGGCAGCACTGGCAGTAATAGTACAGCGGGATCTCGCCGCTGTCGAAATCAGCTTTGGTGAACGCTGATGTTGTCTTGCACTCCAGTCCGGCATTCTCGCCAATGATCTCACGGTCGACGTTCGCGGTTATGAAGTCGTATTCATCGTGCTGGAATATGTAGTTGCGGCGGCGAACCTTCTTTCCGGCAGCCTCGCAGAACCGTTCTGCAACGTACTGCTCCAGATCGCGCCCGGTGCGCATTGCCTCGTTGTCCTCGGTTTCCGGCATGCGCCCGGTCTTGTCCGCCCAGAGCTCGATCTTCGAGCGGTACGGGGTCAGCCCCATTACGACCGCCGCGTCAGAGCCTCCGAGCCCTGTCCTGCGATATTCGAGCCACTGTTCACGGGTGATATCTGTGGTTTTTACCAGCTTTCTAGGCATTACTGTTCCTCCTCTGGTTCATCTGCGCTGAGCCACGCTTCCTCGCAGAAGCAGTCGTAGCAAAGCTGCTTCCCGTCAAGGAGTCTCAGCTCGTCCCGGTCGTATTCTCGCTCGCACTCGTCGCAGTACCACACCGGCACATTTCTGTTCGGGCAGGAACTGCCCATACACGGCGCCCCATCAGGGCAGCCTACGCAATGATCTTCAATTCTTAGCATGTTACTTCTCCTTTATGGTCGATAAAATGTCCTGGAGTATCTTCTCGCGCTCCTCCGGCGATTTCTCGCCGGCGTCTGTGAAATGGGTCATGATTTATCCCTCCATAAATAATTATTCATCAGCACGGACCGCCGTCCGCGCCCTTGAAAGCTCCCGCCGGGTACTGCCAATCTTCCGCGTAGACATCATCAACGGAGAATTCGCCGGATAGAAGCTGCTGGATTGCTCTAGGATTGTCCCGGCAGACGCAGCTTTCCGCGTCCCCAATGTACTCGTCAAGATTTTTCTTGTTATCAAGGGTGAAATTAAGTTCAATTTCCGCTTGTCTGAACTGCTCGTACCAGTCTGGGAACAACTCCCGGATTCCAGCCCAGTGCTTCGGCAGACCGAATATGCACATCGCGCAGGAGCAGCGGTTCCAGCCTGCGAAATAACATGGGTGCGGAGAAATGTGCCATCGTTTGATGATCTCCCAGATATACGCCTCCGACCAGTCAATGACCGTACGCCATGTATGTACAAGCCGTTTGGCTTTTGCCGTAGCGTTGGTAGGGTGCAGTTCGATTTCGTTGTATTTGCTCCGCCCCTTGCTTTCTTCGCGCCGCTCGCCGGAAATCACCAACAGTTTCACGTCCTGCCTGGTCTGCTCCAGATTGCTTGTAACTCCGTTCTGGACGGAAGCTTTCAGACTTCCCGAGCACCATCTTCCAGACTGACAGCTACCCTTAGCAGGGAACTTCATACGGCTCCCTATGCTCTCAATTTCTCGGATAACGCTCTCACCGACTACACGTTTAAGGTTCGGGGAGCAGTAACGACCGTTGGCTATTCCGGATTTTGCCGGGAATTTATTGCACTCGCCGATTCCCTTGAGCTCGTCCGTTTCAAGACTGCGAATTGCTCCCCCGCCTACCATGATTTTAAGATAAGAGCTGCACCAGCGCTGTGCAAGATTAGCTGATTTCGCCGGGAAATTTCCACGCTTGCCGTAATTTTCAACCTTGGCGCTTTCGTCTTCACCCATGACCTTGCTTTTTAATTCAAGTGTGCGCTTCTGGCGCTCTGAGAGCTTACACATGGCGATTTCGCCACCATTCTCGTAGAGGATAGGATTACTAGCACCCACGCGGTAGACCTCGCTCCAGAAGCCGCCTATCCGCCAGCTTACGCGCAATGGGATACCGAGATACTCTGCGACAGCCCGACAGTAGTTCTGTGTAGGAAGCCAATCCATGTGCAGGTTCGGCTCGCCGCCGTCTATATCGTGGTGCCACAGTTCGATTTTCTCCCGGGGAACGCCCAGCTCCAACAGGTGGAGCACACACGCCAGACTGTCTTTCCCGCCCGAAAAGAGCACGATTATCTTGTCGTATTCTTCAAGGGGGAGCAGCTTCTCAAGGTATATCTCCTTGCTGTGCGGGGTGTCCTGCTTGCCGTCAATGACCGGGCGGTAGTTTATGCCTTTGCCATAAATTTTGTCCACTTGACAAACCTTTCCGCTCATGATATAATGAGCATGTGATATTATTTCTTTGCCGCTTTCGTGATTGCCGTCACTTAGCGGCTTTTTTCTGCTTCCAGCGCCATATCGTGGAGCGTGGAATTTTCAGGATTACCTGTATCTCCCCGAGAGTCATGCCGTTATCGAGCATTTGCAGGGCTTTCCGCTTGATTGCTTTGGTGTAACCATTTCTGCCGCTGCGGTCTTTTCTGCGCGGGATTCCCTCGATTCTGAGCCAGTTCTCGACGGTGGTATCGGTGCAGCCTATTTCTTTCGCCGCCGCTCTAAGGCTCAGTCCGCTCTGATACAGCATTATGGCGTGCGTGCGCTCTTTTGGGGTGTACATTGCTTGTCCTCCTTTCCGGCGTTTTCTTCGGCAGGAACGCTCCCTTGAACGACCACACCATAGCTACGCACAGCAGAGCTACGATGATGTCCGCGCCGTTCATGGAGTAGCTCCAGCCGTTCAGCGCGGACACGAGCCAACGTAGGTGGAAGCCTATTAGGGCGGCTATTGCGTAGGGTATGTATTTCTTCATGCCTGTGCCTCCTCATGCTCAATAAGGGAAAGCTCCGAACCAGGGCAGCGAACAATGCCGTTATTCCGCAATACTGTTACGAAATAGACATCATACCGTTCGTTGCCGCCCTCAGAGCCGAACCCCTGCATAACAAGCCCAACCCCATGCTCGGGGTGATTTACTGTATCGCCGATTTTGAATTTCATGCCTTGTTTCCCTCCGCCTCCATCAACAGCACCATCTCGCCGTAGCTGACGTGCCGCTCTGTCGCAAGCGCTATGACCTGCGAAATAGTGAGCACGCCCTCCGGCTTTGCGCTCGGCTGCCTGCGCTTCGGGCGCTTCTTATAGAGCCGGTCGTACTCGCGGCAGTGGTCGCACTTGGTGAACTTGTTGCTGGCTGAAAGCTGGATTTTGCAGTCAACGCACCTGTGCTCCGCCTTTAGCTTCGCGTAGCGTTCCGCGTAGGTCATGACCGTTTGACCTCCTTCCCTCTGCAAAAGTTTACGAATCCCTCCTTGGGAATCTTCACGCGGGAACCTGTCATTATTACCGGGAACCCTAGCTTTGACGGATCCTGCATTGCCTGGCAGTTGATACTGTACTGACCGCACTTCAGGTACCCTGCGATCTGGCGCGGGAGCAGTATCGGGGAATCAATCTTCTCGATATCCTCCAGCGTTGCGTAATCGACCTCGGGGCGCTCGATCTCGACCTCGTAGCCGCTTCCTGTCATGATTTTGCTGTCGGTAAGCACCGCGATAGGTCTGCCGCTCTTTTCGCGGATCGTTATTCTTATCGCCTGCTTGTAGCCTATTTCCATGGTGTTCATCTCCTTACGTTGCCATATACGCCGGGATATCCAGCGCCTTTGCTATCGCTCCGGCTACTCTGTCATTAACGCGGTAGCCGCCCATGAACCCCTCGATGGCAGCTACCGAATACCCGGAAGCCTTTGCGAGATCTTTGTACTTCCAGTCGCGGAGATCCATCTGCTTGCGTATCTCTGCGCGGAAAAGCTTATAATTTGCGAGTGCTATAAAATCACGCCCTTTCTGATATGTTTTGTAGTAAAACCTTGACAAAATGCTAGAATTGTAGTATTATAGAGTTGTGAGGAATATAATACCGTTCTGCCGCCCCCTTTTCGGGCGGTGGATTTGTCGCATTTCTTTGTCACGGCTTTGCTACATGTATATTATAATCCTAAAATTAGGATTTGTCAACGTCAAAATCATAGATTTAGGATTATCGTTGTACTGCACAAAAAGCGATTTGCAAATTTGTGCAAAAAGAAAAAAGCCGCCCGGAGGGGCGGCAGGAAGGATGTGTTATAATGGACGAGCTTATTCCAAAGTCTGTAGATGAAGCTGCCGGGAAATTAATGAATCCAACAGCCGAAAATGCCGGAAAAACTTTCGGTGACCTTTGGTATCTTGTATTCGGTGGAATTTCATTTGCAGCAGATAAAAGAAAAATAAAATATCAGGTTGCTCTTGAAACATTTGAGAAATCATGCCGCGAAAAAATAGAAGCAATCCCCGAAGAAAAATTAATAGAACCTGATACACAAACAGCAACTATTGCACTTGAAGAGTCAAAGTTTTGTATTGAAAACGCAGAATTACGTGATATGTTTTCTAACCTGATTGCCTCAACAATGAACAGCGATACATCTGATGCCGCTCATCCGTCATTTCCGCAGATACTTAAGCAAATGAGTCCATTTGATGCAAAGTTGTTTAAATCGTTAAGAGGCATTTCATATGTTGCAATATGTGAATACCGTAAGATAATAAACACCCAAGCGTATACTACATTACAGTCAAACATATATCTAGGAAATTTGTCTAAAGAACAGACTGACAAAGAAGGAATTGTCAAGCAAGCTACGTCTATTACATTATTAGAGCGTCTTGGCTTAATCAATGTGAATTATGGCGAATCATTGCATGATAAATCGTATTATAGCGGATTTTACAATACCAAGCTATACGATTTTTACAAATCTAATCTCATGCCATTGGAGAAAATAGAAATAATTAAAGGGACTATGTCATTAACCGATTTAGGCAAACAACTTATTTCAATTTGCTGTCCAATTAGAACTATACGTGTTACAGTTACTCGTCCGACCATCTGGGAGACACCAAGAGCAGAAGGACAAACCACGGAGAAAACAGATAACACATAGCAAAAACAAAGGTGAACCAAACAATATAGAGTAACGCCATTGTGATATATTTCGTTTCAAATTTCATATCATTCTCCTATCCAGTGTGGTTGTGGGGTATGATTATATTATAATCCTATATTTAGGATTTGTCAAGGAGGTGTAAAAATGGATATTAATAAACTCATACAAAATATTGACTTGTTATCCGCTCAAAAGGGGGTAAACAAAACAAATGCCCTTGCCGAATGTGGAGCAGGGAAGAATTTCATATCTAACATTATGAAAGGTTCCGACCCGTCCATAGCGAAAGTTGAACAGGTAGCCGACTACTATGGTGTATCAATCGACTATCTTCTCGGCAGAACGACTGCCCCGGAACTGTCCATGCAGTTCCAGACGACAAAGGAGCAGCAGCTTATAGCCGCATACAAGGCGCACCCAGAATTGCAGCTTGCAGTAGACAAACTGCTAGGCATAGACGAGGTAACTGTATATGCTGCTGCGCGTTCTAGCAGCGACCAGCCGCCGCATAAGGTGAAGATGTCGAAAGCTAAGATTCAAAAGGCGCTTGCCGATGATTCAATAAAAGACGACAGCGACCTCTGACATATTTTGATATATAATAATTCTTTTCACCTATGGCATAATAGCCATGAGGTGACTATTCTTGAATTATGGAGTATATCAGAACGTAAGAAACGCCGCATGGCGCTGTCTGCTTGACGCAGGAATCACGGAGCTACCGGTATCGGTCACGAAGATCGCACGGCATTTCGACATCAGGATAGCAAAGAACAGCGTGTACGGCATGCTCGAATCAGATCAGAGCGGAATCAGCTTCCAGACCGAGAGCGGCGAATGGCTGATAGTATACGATGATTCAGCTTCCACCGGGCGAAAGCGGTTTACCATCGCACACGAACTCGGGCACATTCTCCTCGGACACCCGCTCCGGGAAGGAGAACGACACACCAGAGTTTTCAACAAAGACCGCCCGGAAGTTGAAAAAGAAGCGGACATGTTCGCGGCTCGGATATTGTCTCCGGCGTGCGTGCTCTGGGCGCTCGACCTGCATACCCCCGAGGAGATTGCGGAGCGCTGCCAGATAAGCTACACAGCCGCGCAAGCCCGCGCCGACAGAATGGCGCTTCTCTATTCCCGGCAGATGTTCCTGACATCACCCATTGAGCGGCAGGTGTTCCAGGCTTTCAAGCCGTGGATAGAACAGCAAAAAAGCCGCCCCGAATAAGGGCGGTACCTACATAAGTTTATACTCTGATAGGAGATAAATGCAGTATGTTTAAAGACGATTTCCGCACATTCCGTAACAAAGTGCAACAGTACTCTGATAAATTCGATACTATGACTGAAGAAGCTACCAAGAATGCAATAATCATGCCATTTCTCGTTCTGCTCGGCTACGATGTATTTGACCCAGAAGAAATTATTCCGGAGTACACCTGTGATGTCGCCGGAAAGAAGGGCGAAAAAATTGATTACGTCATACTCCATGATGGCGAACCAACCTTACTTATCGAAGCCAAACGCGCCGGGCTCAAGCTCCAGAAACAGCAGCAGGGACAGCTTTACCGCTACTTTTCGACCAACCGCTGTCGGCTTGCGGTACTCACTAACGGAATTACATACAATTTCTTCAGCGACATCAACGCCCCGAACGTGATGGACGATGAGCCGTTTCTGTCGTTCAACATTCTTGAGGACGATGAGGAGCTGTTCCTTTCATCGCTAGAGCAGTTCCACAAATCCGTGTTCAATGTCAAGGATATTCTGTCAAAGGCTGTGTTCCTGAAGTACCTCAAGGTCGTTGAGCAAACTCTCCGTCAGGATCTCGTGAACCCCAGTGACGAGCTTGTCAAGTACTTCCTATCCCGTCCGGAGATAAAGACCGGGAACCGTATCACCGCCCAGATGATAGACAAGCACCGCGCCGCTACCAGAGAGGCTATGCTGAAAGTCATGGGCGCAACAATAACTTCTGCGCCTGTATCTACCACTGAAACTGTACATACGGAAACTATCGGGGATAAAGCAGTAAATGCAATAAAGACTGCCATTCCGTCCGCTGAATGTAAAGTCGCACTAAATGACGGAGTTTACTCGATAGATATCACGGACGGCGGCATACACAAGGGAACGCTCAGGGTTTCGGACAAACTTCGTGTCAAGTGCGACTACTTTGGAGCGGATAAGTCCGTCTGCTTCTTTGACGATATTGATAGGATTAAAGAGTTGATATAACAAGGAGGATCAAATGTCAAATTACGAAAAATTAAAGGCTATCATTGATGAAATAGATGTTCTTATTCAATCACACGTAACAAGCAGCGACCCTAATTTTGTAACGTGGGAAACAAAAACAGAACGCCTATTAAAGAAAATTTATGGAGAAAATAGCGATGAATATTCCCATTTTTTAAATACATATTTTGTCCCTATGGTATGTACACTTGATACTTCTGACTACGACTATATAGTTGCATGCGCCGATGGTCTCAAATCTACAAAAGCTGTTTTTACTGCCTATTTGTTTGATATGGAAGATGAAATGGTGGGATCGAAAATGAAAGATAACTTAACAAATAACACCATCGACTTTTCTAAGGTATTCATTGTCCACGGGCATGATGAAGCATTAAAGCAATCCGTTGCACGTTTGATTGAGAAACAGGGAATAGGGGCTATTATTCTTAACGAACAAGCGAATGGCGGCAAGACGATTATTGAGAAGTTTGAAGAATACAGCGATGTTGGGGCGGCCATATGCTTGTTCACATCAGATGATGAGGGTAAAGAGAATAACGGCAAAAATCTTAATCCACGCGCAAGGCAAAATGTCGTCTTTGAAGCGGGGTATTTCATGGGAAAGCTCGGACGCGAAAAGACAATTATCCTTGCCCAGAACGGTGTAGAACTGCCATCAGATATGCAGGGTATAGTCTATACCGATAGAGAGAATTGGAAATTCAAAACGCTAAAAGAACTTAAGGCTATCGGATACGAGATTGATTACGAACGTCTTGAATAAATCAAGAATAGAAGTTATATAAAGCAAAATTCCCCTGCCCATACGGACAGGGGAACCTACTAGAAAGGACAACCGCCATGAAATGTATCCGCTGCAAGCGCGAAATAGACATACGCTCGGTATTCTGTATGTACTGCGGAGCGAACCAGGTCACAGACGAAGCTCCGAAGCGCTCCGTGAAGAAGCGCGGCAACGGAACCGGAAGCGTATACAAGCTCCCGAATGACAAGTGGGCGTGCGCCCGGACATGGTACGTCGGCGGCAAGCGCAAAACCCTCCGCAAAAAGGGATTCGCTACACAGAAAGAAGCCAGCGAATACCTTTCACAGCTCGACAAAAAGCGGAACAAGTCCATCACTATCGCGCAGGCATACGAAGCGTTGCAGCCGACATTCGCCAAGCTGTCCGAAAAGCGCCAGAAAACGTATCAGTCAGCGTACAAGCACTTGCGGGACGTAGAAATGGTAAACGTGGACGCATTCGAGCTGAGCGACCTCCAGAACATCATTGACGACGTGGACGGCGGCTTCTACACCAAAAGATACATCAAGGATCTTTTAAACAAGATTTTCACATACGCGTACATAGACGGCAAGGTCGAACGTAACGTTGTGCCGCACCTTGTCCTCCCGAAGAACGAAGCCGCCGGAGAGAAAACCGTGTTCACCGAGCAGGAGATCCAGCTTCTGTGGCACTGCTGGAACACGGGCGAGGAATTCGCAGGGTACCTGCTGATACTCCTATACTGCGGACTGCGGACAGGCGAGCTGTGGAGCATTGAAAGCAGCTCCGTTGACTTTGAGAAGCACGTCATGTTCGGCGGAATCAAGACCGCCAAAGGCAAGAACGCGCCTATATTCATAATCGACAAGATTGAGCCGGTGATTCGGCACTTTGCGGAGAAAAGCAGCACTACTCTCTATCCCGGAAACGCTACTGCGTTCTACCGGGCTTGGCAGGCGTTCAAAGAAAAGCACCAGCTCCGTGATGAACTACAGCCCTACTCCGCACGGCACACCTGTGCTACCCTGCTTTCAAAGGCTGGTGTACCCGAAGCGGTCATCATGGATATAACCCGTCACACCAGCTACGATACCACGTTAAAGTACACTCACATCGACACGGAGAGCGTACTCGACAATCTCAGCAAGGTAATGTCCGGGGTGTAATAGGGGTGTAATAAAGTTAAAAATACCGTGATTTTTGGAAGATATTTTACAGATTTCAACAAAAAGAAAAATCCCCACAGTCGGCTTTGTTAAGCCAAATGTGGGGACTTTGATTTGGTGACCCGTACGGGAATCGAACCCATGATTCCGCCGTGAAAGGGCGACGTCTTAACCGCTTGACCAACGGGCCTAAATAAAAAACCGCACAACAAACGTATGCGGTTTTTTAATGGTAGCGGTAATCGGATTCGAACCAATGACACCCTGGGTATGAACCAAGTGCTCTAGCCAACTGAGCTATACCGCCATATTCTCTGTCGTTTTTGAATCACTCTTAACGACTAGATTATTATACCACGTTTATTTGAAAAAGTCAATAGCTTTTTCGGAAAAAATTTAAAAAAATCGAGAAAAGTTTAAAACATGCAAATAGATTCATCACAGCGCATGAAATAGCAGATCAAAAATACCGCAAGAAAAAAAGGGGCTGCCAATCGACAGCCCCAAAAAGGGAAAGGGAGCGGGATATCTTAAAGCGAGAATTTACGCTTTAAGTCATGTGTCATTGCCGCATACTCTAGTTTTTCTGCGGATCATACGTTGAACAGAAGTTCATCGTATGTCGGGAACGGCCAGTAATCCTCGCCTACGATCGTCTCAAGCTCGTCGGCTACTGCACGGAGACTCTGCATTGCAACGAATACCTCTTCGCAGTATACCTTAGCCTGCTCTGCGTAGTCCGATACGCCCTGCGCCTTAACAATAGCTGCATTCAGCGCGTCGATCTTCTCGTTCAGTGAGATGGTTAGTGTATTGACCTTGTTTGCCATTGCAACCTCGACTGTCGGCTCTACGCCTACCGCCTTCTTGCTTGCAGCCATGTCGCATACGTCCTTGGCAAACTTCATTACAGCGGGAAGGATCTCGGTCTTTGCCATGTCGCTGGTGGTCAGCGCCTCAATGTTGATGATCTTGGAGTAGTTCTCATAGTTGATCTCCTGACGCGCGTGCAGTTCGACCTCGCTGTATACGCCGAACTTTGTGAATACCTTAACGTTCTTCTCAGCAGTCAGAGCCGGAATAGCGTCTACAGTAGTCTTGAGGTTCGGCAGACCGCGCTTCTCAGCCTCTACGAGCCACTCAGCGCCGTAGCCGTTGCCGTTGAAGATTATTCTCTTATGAGCCTTTATGTTCTTTACAAGCAGATCATGCAGAGCTGCATTGAAATCGTCTGCCTTCTCGAGTTCGTCTGCGAATTCAGTCAGAGAGTTAGCAACGATAGTGTTCAGTACGGTATTCGGACCAGCAATGTTCAAGCTGGAACCTGCGCTTCTGAACTCGAACTTGTTGCCGGTGAATGCGAACGGAGATGTTCTGTTTCTATCGGTGGTATCCTTCGGGAAGTTCGGAAGAGAAGATACACCCACGTTGAACATGGAGTGTCCGGATGTGTACTCCCTGCCCTCTTCAAGAGCCTCGATAACGTTCTCAAGCTCCTCGCCGAGGAAGATAGAGATGATTGCAGGAGGTGCCTCGTTAGCGCCCAGTCTGTGGTCGTTGCCTGCAGAAGCCACGGAAAGTCTCAGCAGGTCGGAATACTCGTCAACTGCCTTGATGATAGCAACCAGGAATGTCAGGAACTGCGCGTTCTCCATCGGAGACTTACCAGGATCCAGCAGATTCTGACCATCGTCAGTGGACAGAGACCAGTTATCGTGCTTACCAGAACCGTTGATTCCTGCGAACGGCTTCTCATGGAGCAGGCAAACCAGATCGTGCTCAAGGGCGATCTTCTTCATAAGCTCCATTGTGAGCTGGTTCTGGTCGGTTGCCAGGTTAGCCGGTGCGAAGATCGGAGCATTTTCGTGCTGTGCGGGAGCGACCTCGTTGTGCTTTGTCTTGGAGGTGATGCCGAGCTTCCACATATGCTCGTCGAGATCCTTCATGTAGTTAGCTACGCGGTCCTTGATAGATCCGAAGTAGTGGTCGTCAAGTTCCTGTCCCTTGGGAGCCGGAGCGCCAAACAGCGTTCTGCCGGTGAAGATCAGGTCCTTTCTCTTATCGTAGGTAGCCTTGTTTACCAGGAAGTACTCCTGCTCAGCGCCTACGGTTGCAACTACTCTCTTTGTGGTGGTATTGCCGAAAAGTCTGAGTATTCTCAGAGCTGCGTCGGAAACAACGTCCATGGAGCGAAGCAGAGGAGTTTTCTTATCCAGCGCTTCACCGGAGTAGGAATAGAATGCGGTCGGGATATAAAGCGAACCGCCCTTTACGAATGCATAGGAGGTAGGATCCCATGCGGTATAGCCTCTTGCCTCGAACGTTGCTCTGATACCGCCGGACGGGAAGCTGGACGCGTCGGGCTCGCCCTTGATAAGCTCCTTGCCGGAGAACTCCATGATAACAGTGCCGTCGCCCATCGGGGAGATGAAGCTGTCGTGCTTCTCAGCGGTGATACCGGTCATCGGCTGGAACCAGTGTGTGTAATGTGTTGCACCCTTCTCGATCGCCCAGTCCTTCATTGCGCTTGCAACTACGTCGGCAATGCTGCTGTCTAGCTCCTTGCCCTCGGCGATGGTCTTTTTCAGAGCCTTGAATACGTTCTTCGGAAGCCTCTGCTTCATCGTTTCCTCATTGAAAACGTCGATACCGAACTGCTCAACCACGTTAAAATGTTCTGCCATGTCCCTTTTCCTCCTTAGAGTTATGTTTAGTTCGCGGAAACAAAAACGGCGCTTCAGACAGGGGCACTTGCCCCGTACTCTGAAACGCCTTTGTTTCTTGATTACACTTATATTTTAGCCGAAATACGCCGATTTGTCAATCACATATATGCACAAATACTTTTATGTTTTTGTATTGATTTATAGTGCACATTGCACAATCCTGGCAAACTTGGCTGAAATATAGTTGATTTTATATTTCAATTAGCAGTTTCCCATCGCTTTATTTTGCTATTTGCGTTTGCAGATTTGCAAGTTAGAAACAGCAAAATTGCAAAATGTTCAATCAGGTGATATTTTCCAGCGACTTCTCCAGGAAGGATATAGTCTTTTCGCTCCTGGGACTTCCGAAAACCTCCTCCGGCGTGCCGTACTCCTCAATAACTCCGTCCGCCATGAAGATAACCTTGTCAGCCGCGCTCCTCGCGAAGCCCATCTCGTGTGTCACCAGGATCATCGTGCGCCCCGCTTCCTTGAGTTCCCTGATAACCCGCAGCACCTCGCCGGTGAGTTCCGGGTCGAGGGCTGACGTAGGCTCGTCGAAGCACAGTATAACCGGCTCCATTGCAAGCGCCCTTGCGATTGCAACTCGCTGCTGCTGACCGCCGGAAAGCTCGCAGGGATAGTTCATCAGCTTCTCGGAAAGCCCTACGGAGGCAAGTATCGTCCTGGCGTTATCCTCTATTTCGCTCTTTATGCGCGCCTTGTCCGCGCGGGAGAGCTTTTCCGCGCTCTGGTTTATCCTCATCATCTCCGGAGCCAGGCAGACGTTCCTGAGCACAGTATACTGCGGAAACAGGTTGAACGACTGAAACACCAGTCCGAAATTCAGGCGCTTCTCGCGTATCTCCCGGTCGGTGTACTTCGCCTCCGCATTGTAGATCTCATCGCCGTTAAGAACTATCCGCCCCGAATCCGGCGTCTCAAGGAAGTTCAGGCAGCGCAGCAGTGTAGTCTTGCCGCTTCCCGAGGAGCCGATTATCGCCAGCACCTCGCCCTTTTCCATTGAAAAATCTATGCCCTTGAGCACCTCGGTCTTTCCGAAGCGTTTGAATATTCCGTTGACCTCTAATAATGCCATTTTGCACCTCCGCTCAGCCCTGGTAGTAGTTCAGCTTCTTCTCTGCGTAGTTCAGCAGGAGCGTAACGATGCCGGTAAACAGCAGGTAGAACGCCCCGACGTAGAACAGCGGCCAGATGAGCGACTTCAGGGAAACGATGGTCTCCGCAGCCTTTACAAGCTCCACGACCGCGATAACGCGCGCCAGGGACGTATCCTTGACAAGCGTGATTATCTCGTTGCCCATCGGCGGAACTATTCTCTTGATGACCTGAAACAGCACTACCTTGAAAAAAATCTGCGCCTTGGTCATGCCCAGCACCTGGCCCGCCTCGTACTGCCCCTTCGGAATGCTCTCGATACCACCGCGGTAAATCTCCGAAAAATAGCAGGCGTAGTTGATTATGAACGCGAGGATAACCGCCAAAAGTCTGTCGAACTTCACACCCAGCCCCATCAGACCCGGCCCGTAGAACACCAGGATTATCTGAAGCATAAGCGGCGTTCCGCGGATTATCCAGACGAAAATCTTGAATATCCACTTTACCGGGGGTATCTTCGACATTGAGCCGAGCGTTATCAGCAGTCCGAGCGGGATAGCTCCCACAAGCGTCACGCCGAAAATGAGCAGCGTAGTGACGAATCCGTTCGCAAGCTGCGCGGTTACTTCAAGAAATGACATTTTATGACCTCGTTCTCTAAATAAAAAGCAAGGTGGGGCTTAAAGTCCCACCCCGCATTACCGGTTTGGTTTATCAGTTATCGAATGCGTAAACGTCAGCCAGACCGTACTTCTCAGCAAGAGCCTTCAGTGTGCCGTCTGCAACCAGCTCATCAATAGCGCCGTTGACCTTCTCGATGGTCTCGGTATCGCCCTTTCTCATGCCGATCGCGTACTCCTCAGGAGCAAGCTCAACGCCCTCAACGATCATCAGGTCGCTGTAGTCTGTGCCTTCGCCAATGGAAGCCTTAGCCATTACATAGTCCAGAACGCCCAGCTCAACAGTGCCTGCCTTAACTTCAAGCAGAACGTCCTTCTGTGCGGAAGCGCCTACGAACTCGTTCTGAGAAAGAACGGAGCTTGTCTCAATAGCGGTCTGGCCTGCGGAGCCGCTCTCAGCCGCGCAGGAAGCGCCAGCCATGGAAGCCTCGTCGGTGTACTTATCCTTGTTGTCTGCCTTGATAACTACGACCTGCTTGTTTCTTACGTAGGACTTGGAGAAGCCCATGTTCTCCTTGCGCTCCTCGGTAACGGTCAGACCGTTCCAGATAGCGTCGATTGTCTTTGCGTTAAGCTCGATCTCCTTCTTATCCCACTCGATCTCCTGGAACTTTGCCTCAACGCCGAGCTTCTCGCATACTGCCTTTGTGAACTCGGTCTCAAAGCCGGTCAGCTCGCCGTTCTCATCGTAGTAGTTCATCGGTTCGAACAGTGTGATGCCTGCAACGAAATTGCCCTTGTCGGCTATGTACTGCCAGTCGCCGCCCTCGGAAGCTGTGCTGTCGGTGCTGTCAGCCGCGGAGCTGTCCGCATTGCTTTCTGCGGCAGAGCTGCTCTCGGATGCGGAGGAAGTGTTGCTGGAAGCGCAGGAGCAGAGTCCGACGCTCATGATTCCTGCCAGAAGCAGGGCTGCTATTCTCTTGATTTTCATAGTTGTGTTCCTTCCCATATGTAAATATCTGTATTTATCTGCACCGCCTGCGCGGTACTTTACTATGATAGCACATTCAAGCGGTTTTGTCAACAGTTCCGCAAGAAAAATCTCATGCCGCGGCGCGGCGGATTTTGTTATTTCCTACAATACGAGGTCACTTTTCGGCGGCTGCGGTCTCTTTTGTTTTATCCGCGTCGTGGTTTGCGCTGAAAATATCCGCTACGTCATTGATGGTGATGTACGCAGTCGGGTCGACGTCATGCACTATGGAACGCATTTTTCCTATCTGGAAGCGGTTAACAACAAAGTACAGCACGGTTCTGTCCGTGCCGGAGTAGCCGCCTCTGGCGGGTATTTCGGTGATTCCGCAGCCGAAATTATCGCTGAGCGCTTTTCCTACCTCAGAGGGTTTCAGCGTGACGATAAACGCCGCCTTGGAACGGCTGATACCTTCAACGATGAAGTCGAGCGTTTTCAGCGCCGCATAGTACGCGATGATTGAATACAGCGGGAGCACCCAGCTCTCAAATATGAATCCGCAGGCTATGTAAAGTATCACGTTGTAGATCATAACGAACGTGCCGACAGTCATGCCGAGTTTTTTCGAAAAAATTACCGCCAGAACCTCGATACCGTCCATAGCGCCGCCGAAACGTACTGCAAGACCGCTTCCCACGCCGGAGATAACGCCTCCGAACAGCGAGCACAGCACGAGATCGTTCTCGGCAAGCGGCGAGGCGAGGGACACGTCTATCGGAAGCACGTCGGTGATGAGCCATGAGAAAAACGAGTAACACGCCACCGCGTAGCAGGCGTAGATGGTGAACGCAAGACCCTGCCGCTTCAATCCGTACAGGAACAGCGGGAGGTTCAGAACCAGCAGGAATATCGAGAGCGAAAGGTAATCCGGCGTGAGATACCCCAGCAGCATAGACGTTCCGGAAATGCCGCTGTCGTACAGATTCACCGGCATAAGGAACACCGTAATACCGAACGAGTTGATGAATCCCGCGATGGTCAGCATGATGAAGTTCTTGTAGTTGAGCTTTTTCAGTTCGTTTTTCATGTTATCCTCCTGTCTGCGTCGTTTCAGTTCCTCTTGTCAAGGAACAGTCCCCTGAAATTATCTGCGTCATAGGAATACGCAAGCGCCCACATCGCGCGCATTACCGCGTATTCCGTCGTCATGCCCTCTGCGGCGATAAGCCCCGCTTCCTGAGCCGCCATGCCGACCTTGTACACCGACAGGTCGCAGCCGCCCTGGAACACCTGTGTGGTCATTATCACGCGAACCCCGCATGACGAAAGGTTCCGGAAAACCTCGGCAAGCTCTCCGTTCCCGTAGTCCGGGATCCCGCCCATTCCGAAGCCCTCCACTATGAGCGCACGCAGGTGTATTCCCATATCGTGCACCATTTCCGCGGAAATACCCGGCGTGAGTTTCAGCACCGCCGCGCTCAGGTCGAGGCGGTTGTAGAAAACAGTTCCGCCGTCTTCACCCGCTTCGTCGGTGAGGAACTCCTCAACGCGGTGCTCGTCGTCCCCGGTGAACCCGCGGAACGCGTCAAAATCCCTGGTGTGTACCTTCCGGGCGGCATTCCCGGCTATGACCCTGCCGCAGAAGCACACCCACACTCCTGCCCTGCCGCGCTCCGCGCACAGCAGCGCGTCAGAGAGATTACGCCGCGCGTCGGTGTCCGGGGCGCTCATCGGGAGCTGCGAACCTGTCAGTATGACCGGCTTGCAGGCGCTCTGTATAAGGCAGGAAAGCGCCGCCGCCCCGTACGCCATCGTGTCCGTGCCGTGCGTAATCACAAATCCGTCGAAGTCCTGCCATCGGTCGCGGATAAGCGCTGCAACCTCCATCCAGTGCTGCGGAGTTAAATCGGTGCTGTCCAGCGCGAATGGCTGTATCGCATGTATCTCCGCGTCCGGAAGGTTCACACCGGAAAGCAGCTCCTCCGCAGACGCTTCCGGCGAAAGTCCGGAGCCGCTGTCGCCGCTTGCAATAGTTCCCCCTGTGGCTATAAACAGCAGCTTTTTCATGTGATCGCTCCTCTCCTTTTCGCCTCCGCTATGAGCGCGGGCTGTATCTCCGGGTATGTCCAGCGCTCGGGAAGTTCTTCAAGCAGCACTATCTCGGCTATCTCGCTTTTCAGCTCCCCGAAGCTGGTTATTTCGGCGAAGTAAAGCACTCCGAAGGTCTCTGCCCCTTTGGAATTCACACGGTTTCTTCCGGTCACGGAATACACGCAGACGCGTTTTAAGGTGAATTCCTCAGCGCCGGTCTCCTCGCGGAGTTCACGCTCGGCAGTCTGCGCGACAGTCTCGCCGGGTTCGCGGTGTCCTCCCGGAATCTCGAGCGTGCTGCGCTCCTTGTGACGGCAGAATACCCATCTTCCCCCGCTGCGCGCGATTATCACCGCGAACTTCAGCTTTTCATCGTCCGCAATGTTATAAATTTTAACTCTCACCGGAACCTCCGCAGGCTTTAGGCAACATAACACACAAGTTGTGCGAAGATTGCCTCAAATTTCCATGTAGTATTTGCAAAAAAGCACTGAAAAACCGCGCGCGGGAAAAGCACACCAACTGGTGCGCCATTCGCCGTTGAATGCGTGATGATCCAGTGCTGACATATTCGCCGGGACCTTATCATCTCGGCTCAACAATAAATTTCATAGCTGTACGCTCGTCGCCGTCTATCTCGACGGTGGTGAACGCCGGAATACAGATCAGGTCAACTCCGACCAGCGCCATGTAGCTCCGCGCGATCGCGATGGACTTCACAGCCTGATTCGCTGCGCCTGCGCCAACCGCCTGCACCTCGACTTCGCCGTCCTCGCGGATAACCGCTGCGATAGCTCCCGCAACTGATTTCGGTACGGAATGTGCCGATACCTTTACGATCTCCATATAGTCACCTTTCACCCCAGGGGTGCCTTTCGTTCTGCAAGTTTTCCGCTCACACTATAAGCTGTCTGTATCTCTCTATAAACGTGCATCTGCCGGTCTTTGTATCTATATCCAGCAGTACTCCGTTCATCTCTGTTTCGCCCTCGGCGAATCTGTGGCGCTTCGGGTAGTAGGTCAGGAAGCGGTCGATTATGATGTCCTTCTCTACGCCGAGTATGGAGTCCTTCGGACCGGTCATTCCTGCGTCGGTGATGTAGCCAGTGCCTTCAATGATCTGTTCGTCTGCGGTCTGGACATGCGTGTGAGTTCCCAGCACGGCGGACACCCTGCCCGCGAGGTAGTAGCCCATCGCGCGCTTTTCGGAGGTTGCCTCCGCATGGAAATCCACGATTTTTATGCGCGCGTCACAGCTTTCAAGGATCCTGTCCACACAATGGAACGGATTTTCCAGCGGCTGCATGAAAGTTGTTCCCATCAGGTTGATGACCGCGATGGAATACGCCCCTCGGTCGAGCACGCACACGCCCTTTCCTATCACGTCGTCGCCGTAGTTCGCAGGACGTATTATCGTGCTGGAACGCTCCCACTCGGCTTCCATGGTTTTCTGGCGGAAGCAGTGGTTTCCGGTGGTTATGACGTCCGCGCCGGCTTCGAATATCGCGTCGGCGGAGGCAGGATTAATGCCGTTGCCTTCCGCTGAGTTCTCGCCGTTAACTATGACGATCTCAGCACCGAGCTTCTGCTTCGCGCCGCGCAGCGCTTTTTTCAGCGCCTCGCAGCTTCGCATTCCCACCACGTCGCCGATGAATAGAATCTTCATTATCTGTAAATGATCTGATCCCTGCCGGGGCCGATTCCCAGGAACTTTATCGGGCAGCCGCAGAGCTCCTCAAGGCGCTTTACGTAAGCCTGAGCCTTCTCGGGAAGCTCTTCAAAGGTCTTGCATGCGGAGAGGTCGCCCTCGTAACCCTCGATCTCCTCGTAAATGGGGCTGCACTTTGCAAGCTCCTCAAGTGTCACGGGGAAATCCTTCAGGGTCTGTCCGTCTGTTGTCTTGTACGCTACGCACACCTTCAGCACGGGAAGTCCCGCCAAGGTGTCGAACTTGTTTATCGCAAGGGAGGTCAGACCGTTTACGCGTACTGCATGGCGCATGATAACTGCGTCGAACCAGCCGGTTCTTCTGGGTCTGCCGGTGGTCGTTCCGTACTCGCCGCCCTTTTCGCGGATATAGTTGCCGGTTTCATCGAACAGCTCGGTCGGGAACGGACCGTTGCCGACGCGGGTGGTGTAGCTCTTGCCTACGCCGATGACCTCGTCGATCATCTTCGGGCCGACACCGGTTCCTACGCACGCGCCGCCTGCGATCGGGTGGGAGGAAGTTACGAACGGGTAAGTACCGAAGTCGATGTCGAGCAGGGTAGCCTGAGCGCCCTCGAACAGGACGTTCTTGCCTGCCTGATAAGCCTCGAACGTGATAACGGAAGCGTCCGCCATGTACTTCGCAAGCTTTTCGCCGTAACCCTTATATTCCTCATAGATAGCGTCGAGGTCGCATGCTTCGCCGCCGTAAACCTTTGTAATGATGAGGTTCTTCAGTTCGCCGGTCTCCTGGATCTTCTTCTTCAGAACTTCCGGGTGAACCAGGTCGTACATGCGTATACCGATACGCTCGTCCTTGTCGGTGTAGCACGGACCGATGCCTCTGCCGGTGGTGCCGATGTTCACGCCGGTCTGCTTTGCCTTGAACTCCTCGGACAGCTTGTCGAGCAGTCTGTGCCACGGCATGATGATGTCTGCGCGGGCGTCGATGCGGAGATTATCGCAGGTTACGCCGCGCTCGTTCATGTTCTTTATTTCCTCAAGCAGCACTGCGGGGTCAACAACAACGCCGCTGCCTATAAGGCAGAGGGTCTCGGGGTACAGGATACCGGAGGGAAGCAGGTGCAGCTTGTAAACCTGGTCGCCGTGAACCACAGTGTGGCCTGCGTTGTTTCCGCCGCTGGAACGTACTACGACATCGGCCTTTGCAGCCATGATGTCGATGATCTTGCCCTTGCCCTCGTCGCCCCACTGGGTGCCGACAATAACACTTGATGACATTTGAATGATCCTCATTTCTGAAAATAGAGTAGTCGGGAGTTTTAAACATACCCCCACATATTAATATTATATCACATACCATTTATGAATTCAAGGTCTTTTGAGAAATTTTTCTTGAATGCAAGAAAAATCCGCCCCTGGCGGAGCGGAAAATAAATCATTTTATTTGTTGGCTATTTTCGCCAGCACGCTTTCAGCAGCTAGCATTAATGTGATGAACACTCCCACTATCGAGAAGTAACTAAACCCAAACGCCAAAGGCAGCAGCGAAATGACCGCAGCGACCAGCGAAACTATAAACAGAGCCTTGCAAACCTTTTTTTGTTTAATTGAAATCAACGCAAGCAATAAAACTACGCAGGTGAGCATTGCAGTTATAAACGGTGCAAAATTTGCATACCCAAACGGCGTCAGGCTGAAATATGAAAACGTCTCCCTCACCCTGTCTGTTGGCGAAGTTGCAAATACCAGCACCGCACCGTAAGGCAAAATCTCCAAAACGATCGTAATAATCGGCAATATCAGCAATCTGATTTTTTTCATAGCCAGTACCTCCACAAATTACGTTTTACTTAAGGTTTCCCGCGCTATTATTATACCATATATTTGAATTGAAGTCAACCCCAAAGAGGGAAGCTGTCGCTTCCCTCTCGTATTCAGCTATTATCAACCCTGTGCCTGAGCCTTTCTCTTAGCCTCAATATCAGCAAGAGCGTCCTTTCTGGACAGGTTGATTCTTCCCTGGTTGTCGATCTCCATAACCTTAACGATTATCTCGTCGCCTACGGATACAACGTCCTCTACCTTCTCAACGCGGTGGTTGTCCAGCTTGGAAATGTGTACCATGCCGTCCTTGCCGGGAGCAATCTCTACGAATGCGCCGAAGTTCATGATACGAACTACCTTGCCCTTGTAGATCGCGCCGACCTCAGGCGGGTTAACGATGGTGGAGATTACCTGAACGCAGGCGTTAGCCTTGTCAAGGTCAAGACCGCAGATGAATACGTTGCCGTCGTCGTCGATGTCGATCTTAACGTCGAAGTCAGCGCAGAGCTTCTGGATAACCTTGCCGCCCTTGCCGATAACCTCGCTGATCTTGTCAACCGGTACCTTGGTGTGGATCATCTTCGGAGCGTACTTGCCGACTGTCTTTCTCGGCTCGGGGATAGCCTTGAGCATTACTTCGTCAAGGATATAGTCGCGCGCCTTGTGGGTCTTTGCGAACGCAGCCTTGATGATCTCCGGAGTAAGACCGTCGATCTTGAGGTCCATCTGGATAGCGGTGATACCGTCGTGTGTACCAGCTACCTTGAAGTCCATGTCGCCGAAGAAGTCCTCAACGCCCTGGATATCAACCATTGTATCCCATCTGTCGCCCTCGGTGATAAGACCGCAGGAGATACCAGCAACCGGCTTCTTTATCGGAACGCCGGCGTCCATCAGAGCCAGTGTAGAACCGCAAACTGAACCCTGGGAAGTAGAACCGTTAGAAGAAAGCACCTCGGAAACCAGACGAATAGCGTAAGGGAACTCCTCAACGCTCGGGATAACAGGGAGCAGCGCTCTCTCAGCAAGCGCGCCGTGACCGATCTCACGTCTGCCGGGACCTCTGCTTGCCTTGGTCTCGCCTACGGAGTAAGCCGGGAAGTTGTAGTGGTGCATGTAGCGCTTGCCCTCTTCCTCGTCAAGACCCTCAAGCTTCTGGCTGTCGGAAACGGGACCCAGTGTGCAGATGGTCATGACCTGAGTCTGACCTCTGGTGAACAGACCGGAGCCGTGAACTCTCGGCAGCATGCCGACTTCAGCAGCCAGCGGACGGATCTCGTCCATCTTTCTGCCGTCAACGCGCTTGTTGTCGTCGAGCAGCCAGCGGCGTACTACGAACTTCTGGAGCTTGTATATAGCCTCGTCGATCATAGCGATCTTCTCTGGGTAAACTTCATCGAACTTTGCGTGGATATCGTCAACGATGGGCTTCAGGCGCTCCTCGCGGATATTCTTGTCGTCGGTGTCCAGCGCGTATCTGATACGCTCGATAGCGAAATCAGAGATAGCGTCGAACATATCATGGTCAACTTTCTGGGACTCGAACGCGAACTTCGGCTTGCCGATCTGCGCCTGAATGTCCTTGATGAACGGAATGAGGGACTTAACGATCTCATTGTGACCTGCCATGATAGCGTCAAACATAACATCGTCGGGAACCTCGTTCGCGCCTGCCTCGATCATTACCACCTTCTTCTCGGAAGAAGCAACGGTCAGGTTCAGGTCGGACTTGCTTCTCTGCTCAAGGTTCGGCATGAGTACGATCTCGCCGTCAACCAGGCCTACGGAGATACCGCCGATCGGACCGTTCCACGGAATATCAGAGATAGAAACAGCGATGGAAGCGCCGATCATGCCGAGAATCTCAGGGGAGCAGTCAGGGTCAACTGCGAGTACGGTCATTGTGATCGCAACGTCGTTGCGCATGTCCTTCGGGAACAGCGGACGCATAGGACGGTCAACAACTCGGGAGGTCAGGATAGCCTTCTCGGAAGGTCTGCCCTCTCTCTTGAGGAAGCCCCCAGGGATCTTGCCTACTGCATACAGCTTCTCCTCGTAGTCAACGGAAAGCGGGAAGAAGTCCACGCCGTCGCGGGGCTTTGCGCTTGCAGCTACGTTGACCATTACTACGGTCTCGCCGTATCTTACCCAGCAGGAACCATTAGCCAGGCCGCAGACCTTGCCAGTCTCAACGGTCAGCTCTCTGCCGGCAAACATCGTCTTGAAAACTCTGTAATTTTCGAACATTGCATTTATTCCTTTCAATAAACTTTAATTTACTGAAGGCACAGTGATAGCAATTAAAGTCAATATCCGGCTGCCCGGATACTCAATTTAATGCTAAGATCTGCGCCTTAGTAAAAAAGGCAGCACTGTTTCGTGCGCAGCGCTGCCCTTTACTCCATAGATTACTTACGGATACCCAGCTTAGCGATGATCGCACGGTAGCGTTCGATATCCTTCTTCTGGAGGTAGTTCAGAAGGTTTCTTCTGTGACCTACCATCTTCAGAAGACCACGGCGGGAGTGGTGATCCTTCTGGTGAACCTTGATGTGTTCGGTGAGCTCGTTGATTCTCTGAGTGAGAATAGCGATCTGAACCTCAGGAGAACCTGTGTCGTGCTCGTGAAGGCGGTTAGCCTCGATTACGGAAGTCTTTTCTTCTTTTCTTAACATAATAACACCTCATTGAATTTATTCCGGTATCGCAGCAGAGGGACTAGGGTGTATCTCCTGTCGGAGCATTATCCGCTCGCCGGGAATCCGGTATGGCTGTGCGCAATGCCTGCGCATAACAGTAGTATTATATCACACTTTTTTCGCTTTGTAAAGAGGTTTTTGCGAAATTCTCAAAAAAAGTGCGATTATTTTTCGGCTTCGCGGAGCTTGCGGAAGTTCCATGCGTCGCGGCACATCTCGTCGAGGGTCTTTTCAGCCTTCCAGCCGAGCTCCTTCTCCGCGAGTGAGGGGTCTGCGTATGTAGTCGCAGCGTCGCCGGGACGGCGCGGGCCGATGGTGTATCCCAGGTCGATGTTGTTCACGCGCTGGAATGTGTTCAGGATATCCAGAACAGAATATCCGTGGCCTGTTCCGAGGTTGTAAGCGGGTACGCCTGTGATCTGGCGCGCCTTCCTTACTGCGGCAACGTGACCCTTTGCGAGGTCGACAACGTGGATATAGTCGCGCACGCAGGTACCGTCCGGAGTGGGGTAGTCGTTGCCGGCAACCGCAAGCACGTCGCGCTTGCCGGTAGCCTTATCGAGCACGATCGGCATAAGGTTGTTCGGAATTCCGTTGGGATCCTCGCCGATAAGGCCGCTCTCATGCGCGCCGACAGGATTGAAGTAGCGCAGCAGTATCATCGTCCATGTGTTGTCGGCGGCGTACATCTCCCGGCAGAGATTCTCAATAATGAGCTTAGTGCTTCCGTAGGGATTGATAGCGGACAGCGGAAAATCCTCCTTAACGGGAACGGTCGCGGGGATTCCGTAAACGGTCGCGGAAGAGCTGAACACGAACTTGGTGCAGCCGTACTTCTTCATCGTTTCAAGAATGTTGAACGTACCGCGCAGGTTGTTGGAATAGTACATCAGCGGCTTCTGTACGCTCTCGGGAACGCACTTGTAGCCCGCGAAATGAATCACCTGCTCGATGTCGTTTTCAGCGAATATCTGATCAACTGCGGCAATGTCGAGCATGTCATCTTCGTAGAATTTGAAGTCCTTGCCGGTGATCTTCCTGATCCCATCAAGGGCGCGTGAATTTGAATTGTAGAAGTTGTCCATCACAACGATATCTTCGCCAGCATTGAGAAGCTCAACGCAGGTGTGGGAGCCGATGAACCCTGCTCCGCCAGTTACCAGAATAGCCATAACCTGATCCTCCAATTGATGTCAGCCTTTTCTCCTGTCGGCTGAAAAATACATTTTTATTATAACGCTTTTCGAAGATTTTGTCAACTGGTTTAATTCCTGTAACTAAAAATTCCTCCGGAACTTATCCGGAGGAATTCAGGAGCCAACGTCTACGCCCTGTTCAATAAGGTACGCCCGCAGATCGGCGCGGATACGGGAGAGACGTGTCTTGACCGCGGTTTCGGTCATGTCCATTCTCTCCGCGATATCCCGGACCGACATATTGAAATAATAACGCGCCGTGAAAATATCACGGTTTTTCTGCTTGCAGGAGTGCAGATAATCGTTGAGGTGCCGCGTTATCTCACGGCAGTCCGCGCGTTCCTCGACCGCCGCCGTGTCGGGAATCACCTCGGCAAGTTCACCGTAAAGCTCCTCGCAGGAACGCCGCTTCATGCTGTCGCAGATATTCAGCGCCGTATTTCTGACTATCCTGCACAGATAGCCGCACAGCGACTCCGGGCGCTTCGGAGGAATGGCGTTCCAGAGTTTTATGTAGCTGCTGCTCACCGCCTCCTCTGCGTCCTCGTAGCGCTTGAGGATACCCGCCGCTATCTTGGTGCACAATCTGCCATATTTGTTCTGCGTTTCCGCTATCGCCTGTTCGTTACGCTCAAAATACAGGTCAACTATCAGACTGTCCTCCATCTGGCACCTCCAGTTCTATTGAAAAATTACCGCTGTCGGCAACCGCTCGTTCCGTGAACCAGCCCTTTATGGTGTTCGTTATGGTGTACGTTACCCACCTGTCCGCGCCGGTGTCCCTGTTGTATTCCTGGTATGTAAAGATGTATGAGCCGTCGCCGGTCTGGAATACAGTATAGCCGCCAAAGCTGCTGACACCGGGCATGTAGAACGCATGGCTCCAAATGCTGTCGTATTTTTCCAAAATCAGGTTATTCATAACATCGCCATGTTCGGAATAAGTGTTGAGGTACTTCTTAAAGCCGATCACTCCGAGCCTTGAAACAGCCGCTTCATCAATGGGCGTAAACTCTCCGTCACGGCGGGTGTAGACATTAGTGTACTCGCTGCGCTTTACGACATTGCCGCTCTTTTCGGTAGCCGCATACTGATACATCACGTCCGGCTCATCGTCCGGGATATAGTACGCAGTATTTCCCTGGGCGCCCGCGCAGAACAGTGCCATTCCGTGATATATGTAGTATATAAAAATGTGGTCTCCAGGTTCGAACGGATCCTCGGTATAGTCCATCGTCAGCTCTGCTCCGGTGGAATTCTCCTGCCATGTCCCCGCGAACATATCCTCAAAGGTCTGGAACTTGTTTTTATCCAAGTATTCGTACGTGTCGCTGAACGGCATTATTTCTGAAACCGCATACCCTGTTGTCAGCCATTCGCCGCCGGAATATGTCCATGTGATGTCAAACCACTCCCCTGCTCCGGAGTTGGAATCCTCCATCAGCTCGGTGACAACCACCTTGTCGCTGGACTGGCTCACAAGCCGTATGTTAGTGCCTCGCAATTCATAGGTGCGTACCCAGTTTTTGGCTGTCGAGCCGTCCTCGGGATATACCGATGTGCTTTCGCTCATGGCGGGTTCCTCGAACAGATACTCTGTCGTAAGTCCCATCTTCTGCGCGAGCTTCTCCTGCCCGAAGTAGCCCAGAGAGCCGTCCTCCTCCAGCTTTTCTGTTCCGTAGCCGGAAAATATTACGGTGGCCGCACACTTTATCATTGAGTCCTCGTAAACCACCTGTCCGTCCTCTATCTGAGCGTCACAATAGACGATCAGGCTGTTCCGATCGTTCTCCGGTACGAACCACAGGTCGTACTGACCTTCTCCGGCAGCGATCATGTAACAGCCCTCGCCGGTCAGGATAGTTCCAAGGCAGTCATATGTGTATCCGTGTTCTCCGAAAATGGTGGTGTCACCGTAGCCGAGCTGTATATCTACCACTTCGCCGGACTCGTCGTCCGTCATTTCCCACACGTCGTAGAAGTACTCGTCGAACAGGTCGAAATCTATGCCGTCCGTCTGGATCGAAACCAGCTCACTTTGTGTATCAGGAGCGGACTTCTCCACATATGCCACAAACGGGGTAGTCGCATATGTCTCGGCGGAGGAGCTTTCAGCGGTCAGAACCGGGTTCGGAGACATCACCAGCCCGGAATTGTTCAGCAGCACGAATCCCGCCACCGCCGCAGCGGCAGCCGCCGAGCCGATTCCGATATACAGCCCGCGGTGCTTCTTTCTTTCGGAAGGGTATTTGTATTCTGTGGGCTTTCCATCGTGAGTAAACGCTTCCATATCATCAACCGTGGAATGTTCCGGTTTACTCAGCCTTTCAGCGGCGGAGTCAACAATATCGTCGTCAAGGTCGTCGATAATTTTCTTCCAGGATTCAGCTTTCATAATGTACCCTCTTTCAGCAGATGTTTCACCTTTTGTATATTAAGACAGAAACATCGTATTAAAGGTTACATTTCTGCTTAAAACATAATTGCGGACCGGAGTGCCAGCCCGCAATTCGGATACGCTGTAAGTCTTACTTGCCGAGCGCTGCCTTTGTAACGGCAACGATGTTCTCTGCGCACAGACCGAACTCCTTGAGCAGGTCAACCGCAGGACCGGAGTGACCGAATACGTCCTTCACGCCGATCTTGATGACCGGAACAGGGCATTCCTCGGTAACAACGTCAGCAACTGCGGAGCCAAGTCCGCCGATAACGCTGTGTTCCTCAACGGTGATGATCCTGCCGGTCTCCTTTGCTGCCTTGACGATGATGTCGCGGTCGATGGGCTTGATGGTGTGGATATTGATAACGCGAGCGTCAACGCCCTGCTCCTTGAGTGCCTTGGCAGCCTCGAGAGCCTCGGATACCATCAGACCGGTTGCAATGATTGTTACGTCCTTGCCGTCCTTGAGCTGGATTCCCTTGCCTACCTCGAACTTGTAGGTTGCTGCGTCGTTGAAGATCGGAGCGGCAAGTCTGCCGAATCTCATGTAGGTCGGGCCTACATAGTCAGCCATTGCCAGGACAGCCGCCTTAGCCTCAACGTCGTCTGCGGGGTTGATGACGGTCATGCCGGGAATGGATCTCATCAGCGCGATATCCTCGTTGCACTGGTGGGAAGCGCCGTCCTCACCGACGGAGATACCAGCGTGTGTAGCGCCGATCTTAACGTTAAGGTGGGGATAGCCGATGCTGTTGCGTACGATCTCGAACGCTCTGCCTGCCGCGAACATCGCGAAGGAACTTGCGAATACGAGCTTGCCGGTGCTTGCGATACCAGCCGCTACGCCCATCATGTTTGCCTCTGCGATACCGCAGTCGAAGAATCTGTCAGGGTGAGCCTTCTTGAAGATGCCTGTCTTGGTCGCTGCCGCAAGGTCAGCGTCGAGTACTACTAAATCGGGGCGCTTCTCTGCGAGCATTACAAGCGCTTCACCGTAGCTGTCACGGGTTGCTTTCTTTTCCATATCTGTATATCCTTTCGAGCTGTAATTACTTTTCAAGCTGTGCGAGGTGGTCGCCCAGTTCCTTCATTGCGATAGCGTACTCCTCGTCGTTCGGAGCCTTGCCGTGCCAGCCGACCTGGTTCTCCATGAAGGAAACGCCCTTGCCCTTAACGGACTTCTGAATGATCACTGTGGGCTGGTTGAGAACAGTCTCAGCCTCGTTGAACGCAGCCTCGATCTGGTCGAAATCGTGACCGTCGATGCAGATAACGTGCCAGCCGAAAGCCTTGAACTTCTCGTCGATGGGGTACGGAGACATAACCTCGGATATCTTGCCGTCGATCTGGAGACCGTTGTTATCAACGACTGCAACCAGATTATCAAGCTTATAGTGAGCCGCGAACATTGCAGCCTCCCATACCTGACCCTCCTCGATCTCGCCATCTCCGAGCACAGTGTATACCTTATAGGTATCGCTGGAGATCTTACCGGAAAGCGCCATACCACATGCGGTGGATATACCCTGACCGAGGGATCCGGTGCTCATATCAATGCCCGGGAGCTTACCCATGGAGGGATGACCCTGGAGTCTGGAACCGATCTTACGGAGGGTCTTGAGCTCCTCAACAGGGAAGAATCCTCTTTCAGCGAGGACTGCGTAAAGCGCAGGAGCGGTGTGACCCTTGGAAAGTACCAGTCTGTCCCTGTCGGGCATGGTGGGGTTCTTCGGGTCAACGTTCATGCGGTGCATGTAAAGATAAGTGAGTGTGTCAGCAACGGAAAGGGATCCGCCGGGGTGTCCTGCCTTGGCAGCGTGTACGCCCTCGATCACTCCCATTCTGACCTTTGTTGCAGCGATCTCAAGCTGCTTTTTCAGTAGTGCGTCCATATAGACCTCCTATAATTTTCCTGCTAGTGTAATATAATCAAGACGATTGCTCGTCATGCTTTCTCTAATAATTTTTGGATTTACCACATACCTTACACTTCTTTCCCCAAAAATTAAATGAACCTCCACAATATGAACATAGATTATTTGTTTTCCATTTTTTCACAAGGTCATCATAAGCAATACTGCCCGCAAAACACCCTAAACTGAATTTGGGTTCATTTGATAATACGTAAATTGTTGATAAATTAACACATCTTCCAAAAGCAGGAGCGTATCGCTCATACAACGAATCATAACACTCAATTGTTGTAACACTTTCTGGAATGGTTATTTCTGTAAGAGAACTACAATTATAGAATGCATAAAAGCCAATTTTATTTAAATGTTCCGGAAGTACAATTGATTTTAAACTTACACAATCTCTAAATGCTTCACTACATATTTCTATAACTGTATTTGGCAAAACGACTGTTTCAAGCGAAGAACAACCTTTAAATAAACAACTATTTATTTTAATTATTCCATTAGGCATTTCAATTTTTTTCAATTTAGAACAATCACAAAAGGCTTCTTGATCAATTTCTTTTACGCTATCTGGTATAACAATACTTGTTATACCACTTCTTACAAAAGCTGAGGGATAGATTCTATTAACACTGTTTGGAACCACAACATCTGTTGAAACTCCATTATACTTTTCCAAGCAACCAGCACGTATTACAAAATCTGATTCATTCCTGCCAAATATATTTACTACTTCTGCATTGATTTTATTATTGTTTACAAAATTATAATTCTTAATGGCTTTTTCAACAATGAATGCAGAACCACAATACTCGCAGATCGCTGCTTCTTTATTACTCTCAACTTTAAGCTGCGCACCACAGTTGGTACAAATAGCGTTTATCAGTGACATAATATATCCCTTTCTAATTATGTTAAATGGATTGTATCACAATTTATTAATATAATTGATGAGCTGCGCCATCGCCCCGGAATTATTGTCGCACAGTACGATATCCGCAGCTTCCCTGACAGACGGCTGCGCATTCGCGACAGCCGCGCCAAGGTCTGCGGACTGTATCATCGCGAGGTCGTTCATGAAATCCCCCGCCGCGACGGTAAACCTGTCCGCCGCGCCTATCGCCTTAATAAGCTGCTTGTAGCCCGCCGCCTTGTCGATACCCTCCGGGAGACACTCGAAGAACATCGGCGCGGACCGCACCCAGTGAACTCCGCAGAACTCCGGCGAACGCTCGATGTAATGCTGAAGCTCGTCCATTTTCTCCGGCGGGTAGGCGAACAGTACCTTCAGCCAGCCGTCCTGTGGGATATTCTCGAGTTTGCTCCAGTCAGCCTGGACATTCTCAAGATTAAGGTGCCACTGCTCGGTGTCGTTCAGGAACGGAACGTGCACCACGTTGCCGCGCAGAACTTCTACGCCGATATCGGGATAGCGCTCTGCGACGCGCTTTATGATGTCCGCCGCGCGGCTCCCTATCTCGCACTGCCAAAGGAACTTCTCCTGCCGGAAATCGTACACCGCCGCGCCGTTGTAGACGACCGCCGGGCAGTCCAGCCGGAGCTTGTCGGCGATGTGCTTCGCCATTGAATAACCGCGCCCGGTAGCCATTGTGAAAAGTCCGCCGCCAGCCCGGAAGCGCTCTATTGCCTCAAGATCCAGGGGAAGTATCCGCTTATCGTCAGTCAGAAGCGTCCCGTCAAGATCTGTCATTAGTATGACCTTGCTGAAATCCATTCTCAGCCCTCTATGCTCTTTAAAAATTTCTGGAAATACTCCGGAAGCTCGCTGTCGAACTCCATGTATTCCCCGGTGCGCGGGTGAACAAACCCGATCTTCTTCGCGTGGAGGCACTGTCCCTCAAGCCATGCGGGCTTCCCGTTTCCGTAGACCGGATCCCCGGCTACCGGGTGCCCGATGTACGCCATGTGGACGCGTATCTGATGAGTTCGCCCGGTCTCCAGGCGCACCCGCAGGTGAGTGTACCCCGGAAACCTCTCCATTACGAAGTAATGCGTCACGGCTTCCCGGGAATTTTCGGTTGTTACGCACATCTTCTTGCGTTCGGTCTTGTGCCGCCCTATCGGAGCGTTCACGATTCCATCTTCTTTTATCCCGCCGCAGACCACCGTTTCGTACTCCCTGGTGAAGCTGTGCTCCTTTATCTGCTCGGACAGACCGATGTGCGCCAGGTCGTTCTTCGCGACCATCAGCAGACCGCTTGTGTCCTTGTCGATACGATGGACTATCCCCGGGCGTATCTCGCCGTTGATGCCTGACAGGCTGTCTCCGCAGTGGAACATCAGCGCGTTCACCAGTGTGCCGGAGTAATGCCCCGCCGCCGGGTGGACTACCATGCCCTTCGGCTTGTTGACTACCAACAGGTCGTCGTCCTCATAGACGATATCCAGCGGTATGTTCTCCGGCAGAATATCCGTGCTCTGCAGCTCCGGGAGCGTGATTTCTACTGCTGCCCCCGCCGCCGGAATGTCCTTTTTGCCAGCCGGCGAGCCGTTCACGAGTACGTTACCCTGCTCGATGAGCTTCACCGCCGCGCTCCTGGAAAGCTCCGTGCCATCGGCGATGAGCTTATCAAGCCGAACCCCTCCCGGAGCGGAAAGCTCAATCGTTTCCATTGCTCTTGGGCTCCTCGGTCTGCGCTGATTCCGCCTGCTGGGACTTCTGCGCTTTTTTCGCGCGGTTCTCCCTTATTTCGTCGATGACCACGGCAAGGCACAGCAGAACCCCGCCGACCACCGCGCATATGTCCGCGAAGTTGAATATCGGGAAGTTGATGATCCTTACGTCGATGAAGTCCACGACGCTGCCGTTGTTGAAAAGCCTGTCTATAAGGTTCCCGGTACCGCCGCCGATTATCAGCGCCACCGCCGTGACGTACGTCCCGCGCTGTATACGCTTGGTCACCAGACCCACGATAAGCGCGACTATCACCAGTGAGGTTATGCCGATAAGGAACGCGGTCTTGCCCTCCATCATGCTGAATGCGGAGCCGTTGTTGGTGCAGTAGAAGAGATTCAGTACCTCAACGCCGTCTATCTTTATCAGGGGAACAACGTTGTACATCTCCATATTCGATACGACCAGCCATTTTGTGAGCTGGTCTATACCAACCAGCAGAGCCGCCAGCACCAACGCGGCGTACTGCCTGTATTTACTCAAAAAAGCTCTCATAAATCCTCTCTGAACTTACCACAAAAAGGCAGGAGAAGGGAACGCTCCCCCTCCCCTGCCGGAATAGCTTATCAGCCCAGATCGAGCTTCATAACTGCTGCGCATCGTGCGCACAGGTGCGGGAACTTCTCGTCAGAGCCAACGGACTTGTCGTGGCTCCAGCAGCGTTCGCACATCTCGCTTGCCGCCTTCTCGACGGTAACGGAAACGCCATCGACAGCGCCCTTATACTCGCCGTCAGCGCCGTTCTTCACGGTAACGTTGGATACGGAGAACGCCTGAGCAAGCTCCGGATATGCGGACAGCTCCTTGTAGTTTGCTTCGTCAGCGTACAGGGTAACATCAGCGTCGATCGGCTTACCGATAACGCCCGCAGAACGCTTCTCCTCAAGCGCCTTCAGAACGTCGTCGCGTACTGCGTGTATCTTGTTCCACTTTGCCTCGAACTCAGCGCCGAGAACAACGCCGGTCTTTTCGGGCATCTGGTTGAACGGAACGCCGCGAAGGTCGTCTGTGGACTTGTGCGGCATGTACTTCCAGATCTCATCGGAGGTGAATGTCAGGATAGGCGCGATGAGCTTAACAAGGGAATCCAGAATGATATACATTGTGGTCTGGACTGCCTTTCTCTCCTCGGACTTCTCAGCGGAGCAGTACAGCGTATCCTTGACAACATCAAGGTAGAAGTTGGACATATCTACAACGCAGAAGCTGTGGATAGCGTGGTATGCAAGGTAGAAATCAAAGCTCTCGTAGGAAGCCTTTACCTTCTCGATAACCGCGTCAAGTCTTGTCAGCGCCCACTTGTCGATGTCGCTGAGCTTGTCGAGCGCTACCATCTCGGTATCAGGGTCGAAGCCGCTGCCGTTTCCGAGGTTGCCCAGGATAAAGCGCGCGGTATTTCTGATCTTTCTGTATGCTTCGGAGAGCTGCTTGAGCATTTCCGGAGAAACTCTTACATCGTTGTGGAAGTCAAGGGAAGCGACCCAAAGACGCAGAACGTCAGCGCCGTACTTGCTGATAACTTCCTCGGGAAGTACCACGTTGCCCTTGGACTTGTGCATTACCTCGCCCTTGCCGTCAACTACCCAGCCGTGGGTGCAGACCGCCTTATAAGGAGCCTTGCCTGTGGTCGCAACAGAGGTGAGCAGTGAGCTCTGGAACCAGCCTCTGTACTGGTCGCAGCCCTCGAGGTAGAGGTCAGCCGGCCAGGAAAGCTCGGGACGCTCCTGGAGTACTGCCGCATGCGTACAGCCGGAATCGAACCATACGTCGAAGATGTCCATTTCCTTGCGGAACTTACCGCAGCCGCACTCGCACTTTACATCAGCAGGGATAAACTCGGAAGGATCCTTGGAGTACCAGGAATCGGAGCTTTCCTTGCGGAACATGTCGGATATCGCCTTGATGGTCTTGTCGTTTACGATGACCTTTCCGCAGTCCTCACAGTAGAGGATTGGTATCGGAACGCCCCAGCGGCGCTGACGGGAAATGCACCAGTCGCTGCGCATGTTTACCATGTTCTTGATGCGCTCCTCGCCCCACTCGGGAATCCACTTAACTTCCTCGATGGCCTTGATGGTCTCGGGCTTGAACATATCCACGTTGCAGAACCACTGGTCTGTTGCGCGGTAGATTATCGGCTCGTGGCAGCGCCAGCAGTGCGGATAAGGGTGGACGATCTTCTGCATCGCGAGCAGGGTGTTGTCGTCCTCAAGGCGCTTTGCTATCGCCTTGTTGGCGTCAGCGGTCTTGAGACCTGCAAAGTCGCCTGCTTCCTCGGTCAGCACGCCCTTTGCGTCAACGGGAACGATGATCTTGAACATTCCCTTGTACTTGTTGCAGACCTCAAAGTCCTCCAGACCGAAGCCGGGAGCGGTATGAACGCAGCCTGTACCACTGTCGAGGGTTACATGGTCGCCGACGATTACCGGAGACTTTCTGCCCATGAATGGGTGATTTGTCTCGATAAGCTCCAGGTCAGAACCGAGGAAGTTTCCGATGGTGGAGTACTTCTTGATTCCGACGGCTTCCATAACGGTGGAAACAAGCTCGGCCGCCATCAGCAGGTACTGACCGTATGACTTGCTCTCCTCGTCCTCGACCTTTACGAATGTGTACTCGTAGTTCGGACCGAGGCAGATAGCGAGGTTGCCCGGAAGAGTCCAGGTTGTGGTTGTCCAGATAACAACGTAAGCCTTGGAAAGGTCAATTCCGAGGTCGTCGAACTTGCCCTTGGAATCACTTATCGGGAACTTCACAAAGATGGAATAGCAGGGGTCGTCCTGGTATTCGATTTCAGCCTCTGCGAGGGCGGTGTTGCAGTCTGCGCACCAGTAAACCGGCTTCAGACCCTTATAGATGTAGCCCTTCTGCATCATCTTGCCGAATACCTCTACCTGCTTAGCCTCGAACTCGGGCTTGATGGTGAGGTAAGGATCGTCGAAGTCGCCCCAAACGCCCAGGCGCTTGAACTGCGCCTTCTGACCGTCCAGGCAGGACAGCGCAAACTCACGGCAGCTCTTGCGGAGGGTTACGGGATCTATCTTGCCGCTGTCAACGCCGAGCTGCTTGATAGCCTTCAGCTCGATGGGAAGGCCGTGGCAGTCCCAGCCGGGAACATAGTTGGCGTCGAAGCCGGTCATGCTCTTATACTTAACAATGATATCCTTGAGCACCTTGTTCATCGCGGTACCCATATGGATATTGCCGTTTGCATAGGGAGGGCCGTCGTGGAGGGTATAGGAAGGCTTGCCCTTGTTCTTCTCGGAAAGGGCGTAGTAAAGGCGGTCCTGCTCCCACTTATCCAGCATTTCCGGCTCTCTCTGGGGGAGGTTGCCCCTCATCGGGAAGTCGGTCTTGGGAAGATTTAGTGTGTTGTTGAAATCCTCTGACATCTGATGTGTCTCCTTGCTTTTTGTTTTATATCTGCTCCGGCATGCCGAAGCGGTGATTTACTTGTTTGAATTTCCATTTTCAAACGGAACGTCTGCGGTGCGTCTCGTCTTCTTCATGGAATTAACGCTGAAGAACGGCGAATCGTCCTGAGCCTGCTTGTCCTCCGGCATAGAGCGGAACGGCTCCTCTGCTGCGCCTGCGGTCACTGCAGCGGGCTGCTTTTCAGCCTCGGGCTTTGCAGGAGCCGCGGCAGTCTCGTGAGTCTCAGCGGGCTTTGCCGCCTTCGCAGCAACCTGCTTTGCAGCGGCGGCCTTCGCCCTTTCGGCTTCGCGCTTCTCAGCCTCTGCGGCGGTCTGCCTTATGTACTCGTTCTCGCACATCTCAGGCAACTTCGCGATAAGATCCATATGTGACTTATATGCGGTCAGCAGGCGGTTTCTGTACTCGTCGGCTTCCTTGCGGGTCTTTTGCAGGATATTCTGCTGTATCTCGGTCTGCTTCTTCATCATCTGGTCGATTTCGTCCGCCTTTGCACGGGCGTCCTTTACCAGCTTGTCAGCTCGCTCGTTCGCCTCTTTCGTCATACGCTTGGCGTATTCGTCGGCGTCGCTCGTCACCTTGTCGGCCTTCTCCTGGGCTTCCTTGAGCTGCTTCTCTACCGCAGCCTTCGTCTCCTCGCGCAGCTTCTCAGCGGCAGCCTTAGACTCGTTCACGATCTGGTTGCCCTGCTTCTGTGCAAGCAGAAGGGCGTCCTTCAGCGCGTCTTCGTCATCGCGGTACTCACGTATCTTGTCGGCAAGCACCTCCAGCTTCCTTTCAAGTTCGTTCTTGTCCTTCTGGAGCTGCGCGAACTCGCTTGAAAGCTCCCTCAGGAACTCATCGACATCATCAGTCTTATAGCCGTTGAAGGTCGCTTTTTCAAAGCGCCTGGACAGAATATCCTTTGCATTCATGCTGATACTTCCCTTCTCTGAATCCCCGGTCTATGCGGGGCGGACATGCGCCGTAATATGTCTCGTCTTTTCAGACGTATTTTTCGATAGTAATGCGGAGCTTCCCCTTGCGGGTCTCTCCGTTGATTCCGGTCAGGCGGTACCTGCCGCTTCCCCGGATTGATAAGATGGTGTTTTCCCTCACCTCTGCGCTCACAATGGTGCAGGGAGTGTGATCCGCGCTCACCATGCCTGATTTTATCAGGGCTGCGGACTTTTCTCTGGATGTATTCGCCGCGGCAGCAACGATGCAGTCCAGCCTCAGCGACGAAACGGTAACGTCCCTTCGCTCCATTTTCTGCTCCGGGAGCGGCTTGGTAACGCCGACCTCCGCGGTAACACCGACTCTTCCTATCCTGTCCACGCGGGAGACAAGTTCAATAGCGGTCTCATAAACGAAAACCACCGCATAGCCCTCCGCGACAAGGATATCCCCGAGCAGCTCCCGCTTTATTTCAAGCGAGAGCAGCGCTCCGAGGAATTCTCTGTGTGTAAGTTTGTCGCTCTTTCGGAAAGTGAAAGTCACCGCCCCCACTGGGAACACGTCCTCCTGGGACATTTCCTGCGCATACGTGCCTTCCAGCACTCCGCAGACAGTTCTTGCCGCGCCGTCGTAGCCGCCGAAGAAAGCAAGCTCTCCCCTGACGGCGTACCTTGCGACCGCCGCCTCACGTTCGTTCAGGAACATGGAGAACCGCGGAACGCCTGACTTTACAGCCAGTCTCTGCATATCGGCGATGTGCGCGGAAAGGTAACGTTCTTCCTCGCTGAGCGTACCGGGGTTCATCAGAACTCCTCGCCGTCGAGCATATCTCCGCTGATCTCAACGGTGCTGGGTGTAATGGAATATGTGCACTCGGCAACTCTTACGATCCTGCCGTCGATAGCAGCGCATACGCCTGCCATGAAGTCAACGATCCTCTTTCTGGAATCAACGCTGTTTACCTTCTCAAGGTTGAGAATAACGCTCTTGTTCTCTCTGAGGAAGCGTACCGGCTCCTTCATGATCTCCTCGTACTTTGTGGGCTGAACGATCTTTACGGAAGCGTTCTGGAGAGAGTTGGAAGCCTTCAGGCTGATCACCTTGTCGCTTGTTCTGGGTGCTGAAAAACGAGGTGCATCAGCCTCAGCCTGAGTAACAGCGGAGCTGGAGGTGTCGTAGCCTTCGTCCTCGTAGCCTTCCTCGTCGTACTCGGCGTCGCTCTGTCTGAACCTCGATAAGATGTCGCTTAATGCCATAATAATTTCCTCCCAATTATAAATATTTTCTGTATCCGAACAGACCTGACCCTATCCGGACAATTGTGGACCCATGCTTTACCGCCGTTTCGTAATCTCCTGACATCCCCATGGAGAGAGTATCGAAACTGCCGTTCCTGTTGACCGCCTTATCAGCACGCAGGTCTCCGAAAAGGCGCTGCATAGCCTCAAAAGTGTCCTCGCCACAGCCAGGCGGCGGTATCGTCATCAGACCTCTCAGCCTGATATGCGGAAGTTCCCCTATCTGCGCGCAGAATTCCGCAGCGCTTTCCGGGGTTATTCCTCCTTTTGTTTCCTCCCCGCCGATGTTTATTTCAGCGAGTATATCCATGTCCAGACCGTGCTGACCTGCCCTGCGGCTGATCTCCTCAGCGAGATGAACGCTGTCCACGGAATGGATCATTGAAACCTTGTCTATGATGTACTTTACCTTGTTGGTCTGCAAACCGCCGATGAAATGGACCTCAGCCGGCGAATAGCTCTCCCGCTTGTCAAGAAACTCCTGCACGCGGTTCTCGCCCAGCAGGTCTATTCCCAGACCCACGGCATAATTTATGCGCTCCGGGTCGACCGTCTTGGTCACTGCCATCAGGCGAACATCGTCCGTCCTTCCCGCGGCTGTCTTTGCCTTTTCTATGTTTTCACAGATCCTGGCATAGCTTTCTTTGATGTCGTCAAAGCTAGTCTGCGTATTACTCAACAACTTTTCCTTCATACAGATCCTTGCCTTCTGTTACAATTTTATCGTAGAGCTTCAGATAGCCGTCGTCCGCTTCCTGGGTGCAGATTATGTAATCCTCGCCCCAGTACTCAACGTTGACCTTTCTGAACACAAGCTTGCCGCCCTGCACGATGAAAACTCCGCGCACATCGTCGTCGGTATAGCGCAGAGCGCTCTTTGATATTCTCAGACCTCCGTAGCTGTTCACGATGTACTTGAACTGCGCGGTGCGTCCGGACGCCACCGAAGCGGTCAGCGTATCGCACTCGAAAACGTACACAGCGGTTCCGTCGCCGCGGCCGGAATCGGTTATCGACACCACCTCGGCGGAGATCGGGGTCGGGTCGCTGGAAACTCTCAGCGTGACCTCGCCTCCCTCGTTGCAGCCGAAAAGCTGCGACGAATCCATCACGGCGGCTACACGCCAGCGGTAGTCCGCAATGAGCTTCCCGACCTCGCTGGAGCTTGAACCGAGATCAGGCTTGTCCAGTATCTCCTCGATCCGATCCGCTGTGATAGTGGTGGAATCTTCGATGCTCAGCTTGTCCTCGTAGCCGTCAACGCTGCTTACGAAGTAGCCCGCGCCGCCCGCCTCAATGTCCTGCACATCGCCGGACAGCATGGCTTCAAGCTGTGACGCGCGGCTCCTCAGGGAGCTTATCTTTGATTCGTAGCTTGCAATATCTCCGCGGGATATTTCGCGCTTCGACAGTACGCCCAGCATCGCGTTTTCCTGTGCCTGAGCCGAGGAATAATCTCCGTCTATCAGGCTTTCAAGTATCAGCGAATGCCGCTCGTTTATCTGGCTCGAAATAGTCTCAAGCTGATTATTGTCTGTGCCCGCAAGGCGCTGAGCGTCAGTAAGCACCGCTATCTGCTCGTTTATCTTCTCTATCTCGCTGCGGCGTTCTATATCCGCTTCGCTGCGGTAACGTCTCGCGATGACCGAGCTTTTTCCGACCTTGGAGCCGTCCGAATGCTCGTAATCAACAACGCCTGTGCCACTGTTATGGATCACCGTCTCATCGCGCAGGAACACGCCCTCGAACGGTATGTCCTCCGTCATGCTGTAGGTGAACGCGGTCTCCGTGGTCACCTTTTCTCCGCCGGCAAAAAATGCCTGACCGACAAAGAAAATCAGCACGAAAACGGACAGCACAAAGACAATGATAGAGGTCCATGCGGAATCCATTACTCTTCTTCAGCCTTCTCGTAGGCGTCGAGGATAGAAATAGGCTTGAGGGGTGTTATCGTGGAAATAGCATGCTTATAAATAAGGTTCTGCTTTCCATCGGTGTCAAGAATGACTGTATAGTTGTCGAATCCCTTCACCACGCCCTTGAACTGGAATCCGTTAGTGATGTAGATAGTTACCGGGATCCTGTCCTTTCTTGCCTGATTCAGGAAAACGTCCTGTAAATTAATGTCCTTTGCCATAATTAACCACCTTTTCTTTCTCTGTAGTCAATAGGTGAAGCATTCCCCATGCTTCAATTGGTAAATATAGGAGCATAATATGCCACAAACGAGGTGCAAATGCGCATAGATATTCCTATATAGACTAGTATAGCATACTTTTTCAAAAAAAGCTATAACTTTTTTAACTTTTTTCAAAAAAATATAGAAAAACTTCGTTAAAATCCGCAAAAAACCGGAATAATGCCCTATGCGATACCATATAATGTATATTTCCGGTTCATTTTTCTCTTTCGATGATCTCGCGTGCCGCTGAAATCACATCCGGAAGTCCCTCCCCGGGTTGAATAATTATCCTGCTGAACCTGCTGTCCCGGCGGAACCATGTAAGCTGCCGCTTCGCATACTGCCGCGTGCGGAGCTTCAGTTCCTCAACGCACTCCTCAAGCGATTTTTCTCCGCGGAAATATGGGTACAGCTCCTTGCAGCCTATTGCCTGAGCCGCAGTGGGGCGGTCGGGCTGTTCGAAACAGCGGCGCGCCTCCTGCTCAAGTCCGTTTTTCAACATTATGTCAACACGGCGGTTTATCCGCTCATGGAGCAGCTCCCGCGGCTCAAAATCCAGGGTCAGCAGAATGAACTCATACGGCGACGGCGCGTTCCTTGACTCGCGCTTCGCCTGCGCGATGGTATGACCCGTCGTTTTGTAGACCTCCAGAGCGCGTATCACCCGGGACACGTTGTTCTCGTGCAGCTCCGCCGCCGTCTCCGGGTCGACCTCGCGGAGCTTTTCAAGCAGCGCCGCAGCGCCGTTTTCCTCCGCGAATCTGCGAAGCTCGCCGCGGTAGGCGTAGTCGCACTCCGAATCGTCGAACTGGAGATTATCCACGAACGACGAGACGTAAAGCCCGGTGCCGCCGCATATTACCGGAGTTTTCCCACGGGCGAGGATATCGTCGGCGCATTTCCCCGCCATACCGACCCACTCCGCGACTGAAAAGCTCTGCGACGGGTCAAGAAAATTCATCAGGTGATGAGGTATTCCCTGCTGTTCCTCCGGGGTTGCCTTTGCGCTTGCGACGTCCATATCTGTGTAGATCTGCATGCTGTCCGCAGAGATGACCTCCCCGCCGTACAGCTTCGCAAGCTCGACCGCAAGAGCCGTTTTGCCGGAGGCAGTCGGGCCGCTCACCACTATTATCTTGTTCATACTGCCTCCCTGTTTATTCTGGGAACCTCTAAAAACCGGTTTGAAAAGGGAAAATGGGTAGAGTGAGCCGAATGCGATGAAAGCCGACGAAGTAAGGCTGTATGCCTTACGAGGAGGTTTTCTGAAGCAGGCGGTGTGCTATACACATTTTCACTCAAACAAGGTTTTTAGAGGTGAC
>ENA-OXUB01000066-OXUB01000066.1-human-gut-metagenome-genome-assembly--contig:-NODE-66-length-68323-cov-27.614036_pt1 | contig 68323 bp, 63 predicted proteins | sample MGYA00249345_ERZ652652 | MGnify/ENA primary metagenome ERZ652652 (study PRJEB26925, sample SAMN05826496) | human gut metagenome | biome: ENVO:2100002; feature: ENVO:00000062; material: ENVO:00002003... | reverse complement strand
AATGGTCGTTTTAGCGTTTTTAGCACTATTACTTAAGAGATTTTAGACAGCTTCTTAAAGCACACCGTCACGGTTATGAAAATAATGTTAGCAATCGTTAGACGAATGCCAATTGTAGATGGAATACTGAGGCGAATCGTAAAGGGTAACGATAATAGTCGTGACCAGCTTCTAGCAGAAAAGCCGATGAAAATTAGTCTTGGAAATACCAGAAGTGCAAGCCACCAGTAGTTTACGGCTTGATTTATCTTGAACCTTGGGAATCGGTATCCCCAATAATGCATGGCGGCGATCAATAGAAATACCGACCAGAAAAATGCAATCAGGCGCAACATCGCGTATTCCGGGACGTGAAATGTCCCAAACTGAAACGTATTTGGAACTGAGATCGTTAGAAGAAAGAAAACCACCATAGAGAACATACGCATCACAAGATTTGTTTCCATCAATACCAATCGAAAGTAACCGGGCAACGCCAACAGAAGAATCAGAAACGTTCCCAGATAAAACAGAAAGAATGGTGCTACCGCCATTTCCCGGAACAACACATTGAGGGCATCACTTACCAGAAATATCAATATATACATATAGGAAATATTGACCATCACTTTAATGGTGGTTTCTGCCGCTTTCTCAGGCTTGCTGTGCCGGACATTTTCATAAGACGGGAATGTCATCAATATCGCCAATCCACTCCCAATAATGACAAACAACAATCCACCTAAACTATTCAAATAGGCACCCGGAAGCCGAAATAAGTAGAGAAAGATACCCGCAACAATCCACAAACCAGCTTCAATTTGAAACATTCGATTAATTCGTTGCGTTTTAATCATTTGAATCGCTCTCTTCCGTTTCATCCGCAACGTACGCCAATATGTCCCCAGGCTGGCAGTTCAACACTTGGCATATCTTATCCAACGTCTGAAATCGGATGCCCTTAGCTTTGCCAGTCTTTAACTTGGACAAATTAACGGTCGTAATGCCAATCTCTTCCGCTAACTTCTTCGACGTCATTTTTCGATCCACTAAGACCCGGTCTAGATTTACCTGTATCATCAGTCCACCAGCTTTCTAAACGAAGTCTTCGTTTTCTTGTTTGAGCTTGACGCCCCTCTGAAAAATAACGTAAATAGTATATACAACCAGCCAGGCCAAAATCTCGGTGACGATTGATTGGCCATGAGAAAGGCCGATTTGATATTTCGAGAAATGCCAGATGATTGCCAGTATCCCATCGGCAATCACCAGACCGGCGAATGCATAGGTGCATCGCCGAATATAACGAAGGTTCAGCGCGGTAAAGATGTGATCCTGATAGAATTCCCGTAACATCTGATAGACGGCAAACAAAATCACGCTTCTCAACGCCATGACGACGTATAGCGCGACAATCATTAGTGAGGTTATCGCCACATGGTCACCCGCCACTTCAAAAGCCCGGGCAACCGTTGGATGAGCTGGGTTATCCCCATTACTGATCATAAAGACGATTGCGCCCATTACGACAATCATCAACCCACAATAAACCCAGAAGGCCACGTAGGAAAGCACTGACAATCCTCTAACGATACTTTTTTCATAATTTGACTTCATGCGTTCCATCTCCTTAAAGTTATCGTATCACGATAATCAATTAATGCAATAATTTAATTTATTAATCTTTTAAGATAAATAAAAATCCCACCATGTCTGGTGAGATTGCTTTCGATTATTGCTAGTATCCCACTTTCAACTTACCGAGAATGTGATAAATTGATACTAACAACTGGGCTGAGCATTTTAATACCCAGTATGAGAGGAAGAAGTACGATGATCACGTTATTGATTCTCATGATCTTATTAGGGGTCTTGGCCATCAAGATCGGCCTATTCTTCATCAAAGGCTTGTTCTGGTTAATTTTTGTGGGCTTCGGGCTCCTGCTAGTTACCAAAATCTTTTTCTTGGGCTTGATTGCGCTGGGCATATTTGCCATCTACTGGCTGGTTCAACTTTTTCAAGTTCAAAATCATAATCGAAATATCAACAATTAATTAAACTGGTTCATAACCGCGGGAGTGATGTACGATCCCAAAACGTTAGTAAAGCGGATGACCGTCCTAAACTTGGATGGTCATCCGCTTTTTAGCACCGCGTTAACTTCCGGGTCAAAGCCAAATCGGCTAGTGACTCAATGAGACTTGCCGCCGTTCATCCGCCCGATCAAATTTGATCAGATATATCAGACCAACAATCAAAATGACGCTAAAGATGGTGACAATCACCCACCAATCGGCACTTGGCGGCCCTTGGGATGTGGCAATGTCCGGCTGCCAATCAATCAAGAAGTGAAGGCCAATAGGCCAGAAGAGCGTATTAGTCGTCACCCGAAGAATTGAAAGTAAGACGCCCAGTACAAAGGTATAAAATACTTGCTGAAGAACGCTCTCAACATTTCCAGGCCCTAAATTTGTTAAGTGAAGCGTCCCAAATATTAGCGATGAAAAGATCGTGGCTTGGGTAAATTTTAAACGCCACTGATGGCGATGCCCCGCCTGCAAGAATACCGAAAAAAGCAGTCCCCGGGTAATCGTCTCTTCAAAGATCCCGGTTGACAGGGCAATCATGGTATTCCAGAGCAGCCCCCGCGAAGTTAAGGTGGCCATCACGGTTTCCGGCCAGGATTCGAGTAACAGCATGCCCACAATTGTGCTTCCAACCAGTGCCAACCATATTTTCAGGTTGTTCGAAAGCGCCAGGCGATGGTCAACAGCTTTGAATGTCCCGATCTCCCAATAAGCAATTATCAGCGTCATGACCGCATAACCCAGCTGGGCAGTTGTGGAAATTGCTTGGGAGCTGTCACCAAGCACCCACAATAAATAAAGGTAGCCAAGCAGCAGGACAATCGCCGCTAAGAGCTGTTCCTGCCATGATCGGCGCGTATGAATCATCATCAAAATCACTACTTTCCGTCAATATTTCGTATTCGTCGCGTCGATAATTTGACCCGATACTTATTAATTACGAAATTAAAGGATTGTTTCTTTTTAAAAATTATTTTTCGCGCCGAAGCTTCTCGAGGCCCTCGACTTTCTGAGCACGCTAAGATGAACAAATCAAAAAACGCCGATAATTGAATAAATTCAATCATCGACGTCTTAAGTTTGTCTAACCTTCACAGCATCAACCATCACGCATTAACCACCAGCACCTGCGTATCGGCATTGCGAATGACATAGGCGGTTGTTGATCCCAGTACCAGGCGGTCAAACGCGTTGGCGCCCGACTTGCCCATAATAATCAAATCAGCGTCATTTTCCTTCGCAAACTCACAAATTTCCTTTTTGGGGTTCCCATCTCGGACATAGCCTTTAATGGTTAATCCCTTGTTCCAAGCCCGATCACGGGCCGCTTCAATAATCTTGTGCGCATTTGTCGATAGACCCTCATACAACTTTGACGATAAACTATCAGCGTCATTGTGAATATGATGCACAATCGATAACAATTGAATTTCACACCCAAAATTTTTGCTGACCTCCAGCGCCACGTCCAGCGCTTTATCCGCATTCTGACTACCATCCAACGGGACTAGAATTCTGTTATACATCATCATTAAGCGCTCCTTTCAGGCTTATGGTGTCTAATAGTCGTCTCACCGTCATTATATAATGGATAGTATGGAATTTCACATTCTTGCTCCGAAAATTATTTGTCAATCTTCCAAATGGCACCAAACGCTGATATACGGTACCATGGTGGGTGTTAAGTTATTTACAAGGAACTCAACGATTCTATGATTGGAGGTTGTCGCTATGAGCAGTCGTTCAAACATTAATTGGTTTCAAGTCACCATCTGGATTCTTCTGGTGGAAATTATCGGCATGGCATCCGCGCTGCTGTCTGGCAACATTCGTGAAATGTACCATTCTCTGACGTTACCAGCATTTTCACCATCCGGCGGGGTCTTCGGGATTGTGTGACCGATCCTGTACCTATTCATTGGCATCGTGGGTTACATTACCTGGCAAAATCGCCAAACCCACGTCGTAAACGCCACTCTCTTTTTGGCCCAGCTGCTGCTCAATTTTCTGTGGACAATTATCTTCTTCAACGGCAGCCTGTTCACCATCGGCGTGATCATTATCTTGGTCATGGACATCGTCGTGGCCCTGTTAATTAAACGGAGCTTGCCAATCAGTCAAACCGCCGCGTGGCTATTGGTCCCCTACCTGGCATGGTTGTTATTTGCCACCTACTTGGCGACCGGAGTGGCTCTACTCAACCATTGAGACCGTTCGGGTTACAAAATCCGCCGCATATCCAGTCCGCGGGCACTTCGGATATTTTCCACCACAATCAGCGCGTTCTTGTCCTCACTTTCAATAATCGGCACAATCTTTGTGACGCGCCGGGGACTGGCAATCATGTAGAGCATATGCTGGTCGGCACTGCTATAAAAGCCGGTGCCGTTAAAAATGGTGAGTTCCTGGCCCAACTGCTTGGAAATCGTGGTGGCAATCTGCTGGTACTTGGGCGACACCACCAATACCGCTTTTTTGGCGCCAATATTGGCTAAAAATTGGTTGGTAAATATCGAATAAACGTACAAATAGATAATCGTTAAAACTGTATTGGTAAACCCAATGATCATGATAAAAGGAATGACGATGAACAGATCGAATATGAGGCTGCCGGTCCCAACCGACATGCCGAAAAAGTAGTTCAGGAGCTTGCCAATGATCGAGTCTCCCGCAATGGTGCCGTTATACCGGAAAATTAAGCCAATCGAAATCCCGGTCAGCGCCCCAGCAAGCAGGGTTGGCACGATGAGCTCGTGGGTGTGATACGTGTAGAAAACCGGAATCTTCAGGAAAACGGTCATCCAGGCAATCGCCCAAATGGTCAGATAAGTGGTTTTCTTTTCAAATAATCTGTAACCAACCGCAATCAGAATCACGTTAATAATGAGGTTGGATAAGTATGATGGGATTTGAAATGTATAGTATAGGAGCGCGGTAATTCCCATTGCGCCGCCCTCACCGAGGTGGGAAGGTAACAGCAGGTAATTATAGGTCATCGAATAAATCAGCGCGCCGACCGCGACGCCGACTAGTTCTGTGGCCTTGATGTTGAGTTGTTGCCAGTATTTGATCAATGATTTCATCTTCACACCTCGTTTCAATGTATGCTTCTCATTCTAACATCAATAGTGACCCGATGAAGCCGTGATTTGAAACTGGCTTTCAAAGTCCGGATTCCAAGCCATTTAAAGAGGCATGCATTCACAACGATCATGTGAACGCATGCCTCCTCTGAGTTTTAATAAATGACTGCCTGTAAACAATCAACCTTCTAACGTTCGGGCCAATCGCAACAGTCTTTCTTCGATTTCATCCCGCACTTGGCGAAAGACAACCAGTTTCTGCGCATCGGTTCCTTGAGCCTGATCCGGATCAGGCAGGGGCCAGTGCACCTTTTGAACCGTTGGCGGCGTGACCGGACAGCGATCCCGGGCATCCCCGCACAATGTAACCACCAGATCACTCGCATTTAAATAATTCCGATCAATCAATTTGGACCGCTGGTTTGAAATATCGATTCCTTTTTCCGCCATCACTGTCACGGCATTGGGATTTAAGCCATGCGCCTCAATTCCGGCACTGGCAATTGTCCACTGGTCGCCAAGGATTTGACGGGCGAACCCTTCTGCCATCTGACTGCGGCAGGCGTTACCGGTACATAAGAAATAGATTTGCGGCATGGTCATCCCTCCTATTCACGAATCAATACGTTTGATAGTCCATCATTTCTCTTCTTTATAATGACCACCAACACTGATAGCTACTTGTTAATCTAATGGACCAAGTAAACCAGCGACTGAACCTTTAATGCCAAGGCGGATCACTGATCGGTTTAAATGCAAAAACGGCAACCTCTCAGTAAACATTTTGAAAGATTCCCGTTATTTACCCATATCGACGACGCAGAATGCCGCTATGCGTTAACCACCAACACCTGCGTGTCGGCATGCCGGACAACGTAGGCAGTTGTTGAACCTAAGAAAACCCGGTTAATGGCGTTCGTCCCGGTCTTGCCAATAATAATCAGATCAAACTGACGATCCCGAGCAAAATCAATGATTTCCTGCTTCGGATTTCCGTCCACCACATTACCGTCAATGGTGACACCGGCCTTATTCCAAGCGTAATCCCGACAACCTTCAACAAGCTTGTGGGCGTTTGTCAAGAGGCCTTCGTAAAGTTCAGACCGCAAACTTTCCGAATCATAATGAATATTATGAATGACTGTCAACACCGTAATTTTTGATCCGAATGCCTTATTCAAATCAAGGGCAACATCCAGCGCCTTATTCGCGTTGTCGCTCCCGTCAATTGGAACTAGGATATTGTTATACATAGTGATCCCCTCTCACCGAATCCATTGTAAGCGCTTAACCTCACCCTTATTATATAATAAAAATTAGGTTAATTCATGCTTTCGGACTGGAAATTGGCCCCTGGATATCGCTTAAAAACGGCGACAGCTTTCTCCCAGGAGAATCAGGTGTGTGATATCGGAAACAAAAAACGTGCGCCACTCCTTGAATCAAATCAAGAATTAGTACACGTTTGTTCATCAGTCATTTTAGAGAAAGAACGCCATTTGCTTGCAAATCTCAACGTTCAGATTCGCGATCAAACCTTATTCCCACTCAATTGTCGAAGGCGGCTTGCTCGTAACGTCGTACACTATTCGATTAACCCCATCGACTTCGTTTACAATTCGCACGGAAATCTGTTGTAAGACATCCCATGGCAACCGGGCAAAGTCAGCGGTCATCCCGTCAACGGAGTTCACAGCCCGGATAGCAACGGTGTAGTCGTATGTCCGACCATCACCCATGACACCAACACTCTTGAAGCCTGGTAGGACAGTGAAGTACTGCCAAACTTTACGTTCCAAACCGTTCTTGGCAATTTCATCCCGCAGAATGGCATCGCTGTCCCGAACGATTCGTAACTTGTCCTTGGTCACTTCACCAAGCACCCGAATCCCAAGGCCAGGGCCTGGGAATGGCTGACGCCAAACAAGTGCGTCGGGCATCCCCAACTTCTCGCCGATTTCTCGAGCTTCATCTTTGAAGAGTTTATTCAGCGGTTCAATTAATTTAAACTTCATGTCTTTTGGAAGGCCACCAACGTTATGGTGTGACTTAATCGTTTGGGCGGTATCTGTCCCACTTTCAACCACGTCGGTGTACAGCGTTCCCTGAGCCAAGAAATCAATCCCGTGTAATTTACGGGCTTCGTCATTGAAAACTTGGATAAACTCATTACCAATAATTTTCCGTTTCTTTTCCGGATCAGTGACGCCCTTTAGCTTGGAAAGGAAACGTTCCTGGGCATCTACCTTAATGATGTTCAGGCCAAACTTACCGGCCAAACTGTCCATCACTTGATCGGCTTCGTTCTTTCGCAGCAGACCGTGATCAACAAAAATACTGGTTAACTGGGTCCCGATGGCTTTGTGCAGCAACACGCCAACAACGGAAGAATCAACCCCACCTGACAAGCCTAAGAGAACCTTCTTGTCACCAACGGTTTCGCGAATGTGTTGAATTTGGAGGTCGATGAAATCGTTCATCGTCCAATTAGCTTTGGCGTGGCAAACGTTAAAGGCAAAGTTCTTCAGAATTTCGTTACCATATTTGGTATTGCGAACTTCCGCATGGAACTGAATGCCGTAAAAGTTGCGACTCACATCCTGCATTGCCGAAATTGGGCAGTCGGGACTGGTTGCGACCGATTCGAAGCCTGAAGGGACTTCATTTACCAAATCACCATGACTCATCCAAACTGGTTGCTTTCTTGGCGTGTTTTCGAACAACACGGCATCGTTAGCAGTGATATCAATATCAGCATGGCCATATTCAGAATTATCAGCTTTTTCAACTTTTCCATCGAGGGTGTAGGCCATCAACTGCATGCCGTAACAGATGCCCAAAATTGGAATTCCCAACTTGAAGACATCCGGGTCAACCCGTAAGGCACCCTCTTCATACACACTATTCGGACCCCCGGAGAAGATAATTCCCTTGGGGTTCATTTGCTTGATTTCGTTTGCGGTGAGTTTATGGGATTTAAGTTCGGAATATACGCCCAAATCACGAATGCGCCGCGTAATCAATTGATTGTATTGACTACCAAAATCCAGCACTAAAATCTTATCGAAGCTTGATAAGTCCACGTTTGCCAAATCATACACCCTTTCAAAGTTGCTACATAAATAATAAACGATTTTACTATGATTGGTCAACATTGTTTGGAAAAATACAAACAATTAATACTTTCTCAGATATAAACGATCGATAATATGATTTTCGGTCTTGTGCATTATCATATCAGCTCTGGAACGGGTTGGGAGAATATTTGCCTTTAAGTTCGGCAGATCAATGGTTTCCCAAACGTTTTTCGCCATGTTGAAGGCTTCGTCGCGATCGCCAATGGCGTACTTATAGTAATAGTTGTGCGGATCCTGAAAGGCGGTGTCCATTAAGCGGCCAAAGCGTTCCAAGTACCACTTTTCAATCAGTTGCTCATCGGCATCCATATAAATGGAAAAATCGGTGAAGTCGCTGACATAAATTTGCTCGTTGCTGGGCAGCTGCAGCGTATTAATCCCCTCGACGATCAGGACATCCGGCCGATCGATAATGTCGAACCGGTTGGGAATGATGTCATAGCTTTGATGGGAATAGACGGGTGATTGAACGACCGGAACCCCGGATTTGACGGAATTCAGAAAGGTAATCAGTTTAGCCATGTTGTAGCTTTCAGGAAAACCCTTCTTGTCGTAAATCCCCCGCTGCTTTAACTCGGCATTGGAATATAAAAAGCCATCGGTGGTGATCAACTTGATGTTTTCACCGGTAAAGTAGTTGGTTAACAATTCTTCCAATACCCGGGCCGTCGTTGACTTACCAACGGCCACACTTCCGGAAATCCCGATAATAAACGGCACCGTACGTACCCGTTTATGCAGAAAGCGGGCTTTAATGGTCTGCCACTGGTCGAAATTGTCCTTTTGAAGGCGAATCATGTGAACCAGCGGCTTAAAAATGTCCGAAACATCCTGAATCGAAATCCGGTCATTAAACGCCTTGATGTGTCGCAGGCCATTCTGAGTCAGCGGCAAGTCAATTTCATTATAAAAATGTTTCCACTCTTCCTTTGAAAACGAATAGTAATTAATTAAGTCATCCATCGCTTTTTATCTCCGCCCATCACAAGAATACTCGCATTAGATTATAACATTTAGCGCGGGGAAGTGCGATGGGGAAAAGAGACGTTCAATTCTCCAAGACATTCAGTTATGACTCCCCCGTTCGGCCGAAAAAATGACCGCTGCTTTATTCGCTATCAAATCACCCCAAAACAAAAAGGGTCACAGCCACAAACGGCCGCCAACCCTTCCTCATCACTCAGAACATCGAGCATGCCATCTTTTAGATAATTAGCTCAGAATTAATGGCTTGACCAAAGATTGGTCAAATTGACAGCTTGACTAACTCATTATGTTCGCAAAAAAGGCTCCAGGGAAAATCCCATAGGCGTCTTTCGTTTCAAGCGAAATGTCCAGTTCCTTCAGTGATCATTTCAATGCTGCGACTGCAAAATATTGCGTTGTGTCATTAGCAATAACAACTCGCGACCTCCCCGACATTTGAACCACTATAACTGTCTCTTTAACGCCTCCAGCCGATTCATAATCTGCCCCTTAGAAAAGCCGCCGGCCATCAACGTCGCTTCACTGAACTGATTCAATCGTTGATAGAACCACACAGATAGGCTAAAGTACTCGGCATCTGGGACCGCATACACTAGTCGGGACAGCTTGTCCGCTGCCTCCGCAAATTGATGTCGGCCAATCAACATCTCCAAATCAACTTGGTAGGATAACTTTTCCCCCTGCTTCTTGGGAAACACAATTTCCGTCCCACTTGAATTCTTGCCACTAATCATGACACCTAGCCCTGACCCGATTGCCCGAATCTGGCGGGTGAGAAAATCTTCGTTCTGCTCCATGAGCCATCCTCCATTCGACCGTTAACGATTCAGTCACGCTTCTGCAATGCTAAGGTATCATGGTAGAATGAAATTTAACAGCGATCCATTCCCAATTCGACCGGATGTCAAAGACAATCGACATCCCATAAAGCCAATGCAAACGCAAATTGCAAACCACAAACCAGAGGTGTCCGTCATGCAAGTTACAGCTCAATTAATCCACTATCGCAAACTGAATCACTTTACCCAAAATACGCTGGCGAAGCGCATCCACGTCTCCCGCCAAACCATCTCAAATTGGGAAACCGGCCATACCTATCCAGACATTCAGAGCCTGCTGCTATTGTGTGACCTGTACCAAATTACGCTGGACGATCTCATCCACGATGACATGCTGGCAATCAAAGCCCGCAGTTCGTTGAAACGCACCCGCCGGCAAATTCTCATGAGTATCATCTGCATTCTCACAGCATACGGGTCATTGATTGCCATGAAGTGGTTCCCCTTTCTTCTGTGCGTCATGCTATTATCAGTGGCAACCACGCTTGGATGCATAGTGCTCATCAACCTATTCAGCCGCACCCGATACTTGGAAACCAACACCTATCGCGAAATCTTAGGTTACTTAAGAACCGGTTCGGTTCCACCCACCCATCACATGACGCGCTTGCGAAAAACCATGTTATTCATTTGGGGCGGCATCCTGGGAATCGCTATCGGACTCACGCTGACGCTGATAATCGGCGGCTACTGGTTACACTGGTCAATCTTTTAGCCGCCAAAAAAGAAGGTCAAAACAGCCGTTGGGTTGCCTTGATCTCCTTTTGAATGTCGAATCATAATATTTACATAACTAAGTTTGTTTAACTTACGCCATCTGATACTCACTAGCGGGAACGGCCTCAAAAATCGGTGACAGTTCCTTGGTGGCAATAATCGTCAAGCGATGCATCGCCCGCGTACAAATCGTGTAAACCAACTGGCGGTCCCGGTCATCCGGATAGCACGCCTTGCTGGCATCCCACATAATGACGCTGTCGAATTCCAGCCCTTTGGCCAGATACGATGGGACCACGATGATCCCCTTAACTAGCCGTTGATTTTCAGTACGAATCAGCGTTGACTTCACGCCAATTTCACCCAACTTTTCAGAGAGGGTTTTGCATTCTTTCAGCGTTTTGCCAATAATCGCCGTCGTTTCGTGATCAGCCAAATTGGCTTCCGCCTGCTTCTTGACCTGCTCAACCGCGGCGTCGACGCCTGGTTCAACGTGAATGGCCGGCAACTCACCCTGCCGATCAAACGGCTCAATTTCCTCACCGTTTGTCAGCAAGTGCTTCGTAAAGTTGGTAATCTGTGCGGTTGACCGGTACGTCTTGGTCAGCTGAATTACTCGCGTCTTATCGGCTGGGAACATGCTGGACAGTTCGCCCAACAACTTGCGGCTATTTTCATGGGTAAAGATGGCTTGGTTTAAGTCACCTAACAACGTGAATTTCGCCCGTGGAAAACTATACTTCAGAAATGCCAACTGAAAGGCCGAGTAATCCTGAACCTCGTCAATAAAGAGATAACGAATGTCACGATCCCCACGTTTACCGGTCATTTGATCGTACAGGTAAATGTAGGCGGTGGCGTCAGCCAATGACAAACGACCTTCTTTAAGGCGGCCAACCGTGGCTTCAATATCGCGCTTCCAAGTGGCGGCATCAATGCCGTGTTTACTCAGATCCAGAATATTCGGCACGTTACGCAGCATGTGGACGAACTGATTATTGATACTCAAAAAATGCGCCCGAACAATCTGCCGTTGAACCCGGCGGAAGGCCTTGACCACGATTTGACGGGCAAGGAACTTAAATTCCTTGTCGGTATTGAGAATTTCTTCCTCGCCGTCCTTATGCATCTGCATAATTTCTTCACGGGACAGGTTTTGAACGGCCTCTTCAACCCACTTTTTCCGCATTTCAACGTGGATTTTTCGATTCAAGATCTTGATGAGTTGTTCCTTGGTTGCCGATAACCGGTTTCTCAGGTTGTAATTCTCGTTAAAGCTATAGTAGATTTCTTCAATCTTTTCCTTGGGAATCATGACGCTGCCATTAAACATCAGGTTACGGAACCGCATGTCCTCGGTATTTAAATGGTTCGCGTAGGCACTCACCGCCTTGAAGTAGTCCAGGCCGCCCTTGAAGTCGTTGAGCTTCTGGGTCTGCGGTTCAAACTGATCGTCAAACCGCTGCGACAAGGTTTCAACCTTGATGCTTGGCAGCCGGTGGGAACTATACTGGTAAAACGTCATCTGGACCATATTTTGCTCACCCAATTCAGGCAATACCTGATTGATGTAATCATTGAATAGTTGGTTCGGCGAGAACAAAATAATTTGCCCAGAATTCAAGTTTCCCCGATACTGGTACAGCAAGTAGGCAACCCGTTGGAGCACCGCGGCCGTTTTACCGGAACCGGCAGCCCCCTGAACAAAGAGTAGTTCGGACTTTGTGTCCCGGATAACCTGGTTTTGTTCCTTCTGAATGGTTGTCACGATGCTCTTCATCTTGGTGTCGGAATGACCGCCCAACGCGTCCAGCAGCATCTGATCTCCGACAACTTCTTCGGTATCAAACACCGTTTTAATTTTCGAGTCGGCAATTTGAAATTGGCGCTTTAATTTAACGTCAACGCTCTGCTCACCATCCGGCGTCTGGTAAGTGACTTCACCGATGCCGCCGTTATAGTAAATACTGGAAATTGGTGCCCGCCAATCATAGATCAGATAATGGTCGGGCTTGTCGGTATACGAAGCCATGCCAATGTAGATCGTTTCGTCATGATCTTCGGTCCCCTCACGAAAATCAATCCGCGCAAAGTAGGGATTCTTCTCCAGCTTGTTGAGCGTTCCCAACTCGCGGGCGGCATACTCCTGCCGGTTTTCCCGTTCAGAGAGCATCTGTTGCTGCTGGCGGATCGACATGGCAGTTTCCATCATGCCGGAGTACGTAGACGTCTTTAAATGAACATCGTTATTAAAATTTGCATAGATGTCCTTAACGTCCTTTTTAGTGGATTTAATCTTCTTTTGAAGATCAGTTTCAGAAACCTTGATCTTCGAAATCACACTATCAAGATGGCGTTGTTCTTGGGCTTTAATATTATCTGCCATTGTATACCCCCTAGGATTATTGACTAAATAGTTTATCATAAAACGGGCGGCGAGTCCAGCTTTGGCATGCGAATAGAACAAATAAGGTTCACTCGATCGGCCGCTTTGAAAATAAACTGATAATCACTACGACTAATTTTCAAAGTCGCGAATGAATATGCTACAATTAACATAACTTAAATAACGCTTACACAGGAGGTTTGTATGACAATTTCACTGTATTTCGTACGCCACGGCCAAACCTATTTGAACAAGTATCACCGTATTCAGGGCGTCATTGATTCATCCCTCACCGAAAAAGGGGTTAACGACGCGCTGGACGCCGGCGAACGATTAAGTCCCATTAAATTCGATGCCGCTTACAGCAGCGACCTGCCCCGAGCCATTGAAACCGGGCGGCTGATTCTTTCCCAAAATCCATCAGAAGTGAGCCAGCCCACCCCTCTTTCCGGATTTCGGGAACTGAACTTCGGCTACTGGGAAGGCGAAGATGATGTTAAGACCTGGCACATCATTGGTGGCCCGCGCGGGGTTAACTCATTTCATGAAATGATTGCCGAATACGGCATCGATAAAGCCGAAGATATCATTGCGGCTGCCGATCCCTATGGTGATGCCGAAAGCGGCCAGCGCTTCTGGGAACGGTTATTGCCCGCGATTACCGAAGTTACCAGCAAAGCTAACGATGGCGACAAGATCCTGGTAGCCACCCACGGCACACTGATTCGAAATGTTGTGAGCCACTTCAGTGATATCCCCGTAAATGTGTCGACAAAGAACGGCAGTGTCACCAAAGTCGACTTTGACGGGAAGAACTATTCGGTTGATTATTTTAATAACGTTAGTAAGGAAGTTTAATAAAATATATTTTAATCATAATCAGGCCAGCAAACACAATTGCTGGCCTGATTGCAGTTAAAACAAAAAGCTGGCATTATCCGCCAGTTTTTTAATAACCATTATTTAACTAATCTTGAGTGCTCTTGCGCCCGCTTCTTGTACATCGGAATTTCATCTTCACTGGCGCGAACCCAATGATGCGGCACAATTTCGACCAGTTGCCGCGGCTTGCCGTCAAATTCCCGGCTTGGATCGTAAGGAATCTGTTGACGAGCCCGCTCATATTCTGGATCAGGCACCGGCACAGCCGACAAGAGACTTGCCGTGTAGTCGTGCAGTGGGTGGGCGTAAATCTCGTCAGATGACGCAATTTCCAGCATTCGGCCGTAATGCATGACGCCGATTCGGTCACTAATGTACTTGACCATCGACAAATCATGGGCAATGAACAGGTAGGTTAAATCCCGCTCCCGCTGCAGGCGCTTCAACAGGTTCACCACTTGAGCCTGAATCGAAACGTCCAGTGCGGAAATTGGTTCGTCAGCGATGATAAACTCAGGCTGAACCGCTAATGCCCGCGCAATGCCGATTCGTTGCCGCTGCCCACCGGAAAATTCATGGGGATAACGGCTGGAATGGTCCTTGTTCAGACCAACGGTTTCCAGCAGATCCTCAACCTGCTTTGTCCGGTCAGCATCGTTTTTTGCCAAATGGTTAATGTCGATCCCTTCAGCAACGATATCTTTAACCTTCATTCGGGGATTTAAGGAAGCATACGGGTCTTGGAAGATCATCTGCATATCACGACGGAAGCGTTGCTTTTGCGCTTTGCTGCGCAACTTCGAAACGTCTTCACCCTTAAAAATAATCTTTCCGGATGTTGGTTCATACAGATGAATAATGGCCCGTCCGGTGGTCGTTTTTCCGGAACCGGATTCTCCAACCAGGCCAAACGTTTCTCCCTGGTAAACATCGAATGTAATATCATCAACCGCGCGGACCTCATCGGCCTTGCCAACATTGAAATACTGTTTGAGGTGTTCAACTTCCAACACTTTTTTTGCTTTCGAGTAGTCGATCACAGTTGTTCCTCCTCTTCAATGTGTTTGCCCCGGTTACTATGAATGGTTTCATGGGTTAACTTGGCAAAGTGCTTCTGCCGTTCGATGATCTGATCCGGCGGCGTCACCTTTGGCGCATGGGGATCCAATAACCACGTTGCGGCGTAGTGGGTGTCAGATACCTTAAAGAACGGCGGTTCCTGCTGCGTATCAATTTTTAAGGCATACTTATTACGCGCCGCAAAGGCATCCCCCTTGGGTGGGTTCAGCAAATCCGGCGGGGTCCCGGGAATTGACGGCAGTTCGGTGCCACTGGTATCCATTGTCGGCATCGAGTTCAACAGCCCCCAAGTATAAGGGTGCTTTGGGTTATAGAAGATTTCATCAACTGTCCCATACTCGACAATTTTGCCGGCGTACATAACGGCAACCCGATCGGCCATGCCGGCCACAACCCCTAAATCATGGGTAATAAAGATAATGGAGGTGTTGGTCTTAGTCTGAAGTTCCTTCATTAAATCCAGAATCTGGGCTTGAATTGTTACATCCAGAGCCGTCGTTGGTTCATCGGCAATTAGAATTTCAGGATAGTTGACCAGCGCGATCGCGATCACGATTCGTTGTCGCATCCCACCGGAAAATTGGTGCGGATAGTCATTAATCCGCTTTTCAGCGTTCTCGATTCCGACAAGCTTCATCATTTCCAGAGCTTGGGCCATGGCCTTTTCCCGCTTCATCCCCTTATGGATGACCAGCGGTTCGGCAATCTGCTTGCCAATCTTCATCGTTGGGTCCAGTGAAGTCATTGGATCCTGAAAGATTTCGGCGATATCGCGGCCCCGGATCTCGTCCATCTGTTTGCGAGTCTTTTTCAACAGGTCCTGGTCTTTGAACATAATCGTGCCGCCCGCAATGTCCGCATTGGGAGCGTTAAGTCCCATAATGCTTCGGGTGGTAACGGACTTTCCGGACCCGGACTCGCCAACGATCGCCAGCGTTTCACCCTTTTGCAGGTCAAAACTAACGTCACGGATCGCTTGAACCTTACCAGCATACGTATTGAAGTTTATTTTGAGATTTCTGACCTCAAGAATATTTTTACTGTTTTCCATCTCAAAACACCTACTTCCTATTACTCTTAGGATCAAAGGCATCTCGCAGCCCATCCCCTAAGATATTAAATGCAATCATGATAATCGACAGCACGATGGCCGGGTACCACATCTGATATGGCAAGAACTGGAAGTTCTTCTGACCGTCACTAATCAACGTCCCTAGTGAAGCCTGTGGGGCACTGACCCCAATCCCGATGTAGGAAAGGAAGGCTTCAAAGAAGATCGCCGTTGGAATCGTGAACATCAAGTTAATAATGATGACACTACTCAAGTTCGGCAACAGATGCTTAAAGGCAATCTTGAACGAACTTTCACCCAACGTTCGTGCCGCCAGGATAAATTCCTGATTTTTCAACTCTAGCGTTTGCGCCCGCACCAGTCGGGCCATGTTAATCCAACTGGTAATCGCAATCGCAATAATGATTGCGGACATGCCGGGTTTCAAAACAACGATCAGCAGCACCATGACAACCAAGTTTGGAATCGACAAGATGATTTCAATGATTCGCTGCATCAACGTGTCAACCCAGCCGCCAAGCCAGCCGGAGATAATTCCGTAAACCACACCGAATGCCAAATCGAAGAAACTGGCAACCAGCGCAATTGTTAGGGAAATCCGGGTCCCAAATAAAATTCGGGAGAAGAGATCCCGGCCAAGGTAGTCGGTCCCTAAAATATAATACGTCCCGGCGTGAGCATGAGCTTGGGCATAGGCATTAATCCGTTCGCCGGACTGCATCAGCGTGCCGTTAAAGCCGTTGATATCGAGTCCGGGAATCTTTGGCGGTAAATTAGCCAAGTCCGGATTAGTGGCGTTTGGATTATGCGTCTGGAAGAAATGCGATCCAAACGACAGGATGAATAAGATGATTAAAATTACTAAACAGATCATTGCTGCTTTATTGTGTCTCAACCGCCGCCAAGAATCTTGTAAGAAGGTCTGTGAAGGCGCGGTGATTTTTTCGCTGTCCAGATGGGAACGATCCGCATCCGATAACGGCAGAAAATCACCCGTTGAGAATGATTTTGAATTATCAGCCATTTTCAGTGTCCCTCCTACTTATTAATTCTGATTCGTGGGTCAATCAAGCCGTACAGAATATCGGTGATTAACAGCACAACACACAACATCGCACAGTAGACGATCGCCAATCCCATGATGGTTGGATAATCGTTGGTCAAAATTGACTTAACGAATTGTTCACCAATTCCAGGAATCGAGAAGATGTTTTCAACAACCATCGACCCGGTCATGATGTTAACGGCCAGCGGGCCAACGATGGTGACGATTGGAATCAGACTGTTTCGCAGGGCGTGATGGTAGATAATGCCAACTTTGTTTAGCCCCTTCGCCTTGGCCAGCTCAATATAATCCGAGCTGAGCACGTCGACCATTTCCGTCCGCATGAATCGCGCGGTTTCGGCAAACGGCGACGCGGCCAGGGCCAATGTCGGTAGCACGGTGTACATAAAGCCGCCCCAGTCAGCGATTGGGAATAGGCGCAGTTTCAACCCAAGGTAGTACTGCAGCAAAACCGCCAAAACGAAGGATGGGATTGAAACCCCAAGAATCGAGATGATGGTGGTAGCCGTATCAACCCAGGTATCCTGCTTAACGGCCCCAATTGAGCCAACGATAATACCGATAATGACGCCGACAACCATGGCTTCACCACCAATTGTCAACGACGGGCCAAGCCGGCTGCCGATCAGGTACGAAACCGGCTGGTCACTGAACTGGAAGGATGTCCCAAAGTTTCCGTGAACCACCCCGGCAAGGTAGGATAAATACTGCTGCCATAGCGGCTTATCAAGGCCATATTGCTTGTAAATCTGATGAATTTGACTGGGAGACAGCTTGGCCTGATTGGTCAAAGGCGTCCCGGGCATAAACTTCATCAGAAAGAATGTGACCGTGGTGACAATAAACAAAGTCAGAATAATATAAAATATTCTTTTTGCTAAATACTTTGCCATAGAATGTTCCTCACATTTCTAATTTTCCGAATTGTAAAATCTTATCAACGATGCTTAACAAGAAAGAGGCCAAGACAAAAGTTTATTTTGCTCAGCCCCTTGTATTAATCGAGATTATTTGATTGAAACCTTACTCCAATCCCATTCTGGGGACGTCGGGAAGAACTGAATGCCCTTCACGTTGGACTTAATCAACTTCGGTGTGCTTTGTTGATAAAGTGGCACAATTCCTTGATCGTTCATTAACACTTTTTGTGCTTGAACCATGTCATCCCAACGCTTGCCGGCATTTAACGCATCTCTGCCTTCAGCATTCTTAATCAGATTATCATATTCGGTACTCTTCCACTTTCCGTTGTTGTATGAGTTATCGGACGTGAAGAGTGACAAGAATGAAATCGGATCTGGGAAGTCGGCGATCCAAGCGGAGATAACGAGGTCAAAGTTGCCATCTTGTGACCGCTGCAGACGGGTCTTAAATGGTAAGTTCTGGTTAGTGATCTTCAAGCCTGGCAGCTTGGTTAACTGACTCTGAATAAATTCAGTGGTATTCTTACCAGCTGGCGTATCGTCGGACAAGAGGTTCAACGCAACCGTCTTCTTACCAGTTTCCTTTAATCCCTTCGCCCAAAGCTTCTTAGCCTGTGCCAAGTTCTGAGAGTCAGCGGCCTTCACTTCAGCTTGGTCAGCGTAATCCTTGCCGTTTCGATACGCCATCTTAGCAGCAACTAAGCCGCGGGCAGGAACCGAACCATCAGCCAAGACTTTGTTGGTCAACTGCTTGCGGTTAATTGCTAACGAAATGGCTTTCCGGATATTGATATTTCGCAGAACCGGATCCTTCTTCTGGTTCATTTCCAGATAGAAGGTTGAAGCGTTCAAGAAGCTCTTATAATCCTTGTTATTCTTGTAGTGAGAAACCTGTTGTGAGCCGGTCAAAGTCGCAACATCCAGCTTATCAGTATTGTACTGATTCAAGGTGGTTGAAGGATCCTTGGATACTTGGATCTTCATCTTATCAAGCTTGATGTTCTTCTTGTTCCAGTAATTTGAATTCTTAACCATTGTCCAGGAATCGTTGGTGCCGCTCCAACCAGTTAGCTTGAACGGTCCGTTATAAACCATGTATTTTGATTGAGTCCCATACTTTGAACCAAATTTCTTAACCGCGGATTGTTTCTGTGGGAAGAATTGGGCGTTGGCAACCAAGTATTTGAAGTAACTTTGAGGCTTACTCAAGGTTACAACCAACTTATAGTTGCCATCAGCCTTCACGCCAAGGCTGGAAGCAGGTGCTTTGCCAGCGTTGTATTTGGTTGCGTTCTTAATATGGTCAAATATGTACGCATATTGTGACGCCGTCTTCGGAGCTAGTGTTCGTTGCCATGAATAAACGAAATCCTTTGCCGTAACCGGTGTCCCGTCGCTCCACTTACTATGACGCAAGTTAAACGTCCAGGTCTTTCCGTCCTTGGAAACGGTATAGTTCTTGGCAACCCCAGGAACCACTTTGGCCTTCGTTGACATTTTGAGCAGCCCTTCATTAGTGGCGTTCAAAGTTTCAGCTGAGACGATATCAGTCGCTTTGGACAAATCCATAGTTGGTAGATTTGACGACTCCTGCCAGGTTAACTCCTGTTTACTGGATCCCGACTGTGATGATTTGCTCCCACAACCAGCTAAGACTAACGCTGATAGGAGGGCAACCCCGCCAAGTTTCGCGAATGAACTCAATTTCATCGTGAATACTTCCCTTCAAAATTTATTTTTAGTAACTCAGCAATGCATATATTTTAAATTAAAACTTTATTAAAAGCAATCCTTTGGTTAACTAAACTGGCACCATTTGCTTGCCACAATCCACATTGTGAATATTTAATCGCCGATAAGGCCCGATATCACCGGCTTTATCTATTCCAATATGCAAACTTTTATTTTGAAATAAAGTTATAAAATTTGAATTTAGATGAAAAATTGGCCCGGTCCACTAATTATTCCGGTCCTGGATCTCATCTTAAAGGTTGTCATTCACAGACTTTAATAAGAATCCAAAGGGCTTCTTAACTTTATAAGAAGGACCTTCGTCGATCGGCATAGTGGTTGAATCCCACCAAATTTCCCATCAAAAAAGCCCGCGCCAATTTGGCCCGAGCTCAAGATGATTCTATTCAATTTTATTTAACAGAAACCTTGCTCCAATCCCATTGTGGTGAAGTTGGGAAGAATTGAACGCCCTGAACCTTCGACTTCATCAAGGTTGATTCACCCTGCTGGAACAGTGGCACAATTCCTTGGTCATTCATCAACACTTTTTCGGCTTGGACCATATCAGTCCAACGAGCAGATTCGTTGTTGGCATCGACACCTTCAGCCTTCTTCATCAACGCATCGTACTGAGCGTTCTTCCACTTCCCGTTGTTGTACGAGTTGTCAGACTTGAAGAGATCCAAGAAGTTGGTTGGATCTGGGTAGTCGGCAATCCAGGCGGAGAGAACCAGGTCAAACTGACCATTTTGTGAACGGCTCAAACGGTTCTTAAACGGCACGTTTTGAATCGTTACTTTCATGCCAGGCAATTTGTTCAACTGACTCTGAACGAATTGGGCATTCTTAACGGTTTGATCAACATCATCACAGAGCAGCGCAACATCAACGGACTTCTTGCCGGTTTCTTTGAGGCCCTTAGCCCAAAGCTTCTTTGCTTCAGTCAAATTGTATGCAACCCCGGACTTAACGTAAGCTTGATCCGCGAAGTCCTTGCCGTTTCGTGAGTTCATCTTAGTTGGAACATAGCCCTTTGGCGCGATGGAGCCATCACCAATGACCTTGGTTGCCAATTGGCTCTTATCAATTGCTAAGGACATTGCCTTACGAATATCCTTATTCTTGAAGATCGGATCCTTCTTTTCGTTCATTTCCATGTATGAACTGGAAGCTTCAAGGTAATCGTGGTAATCCTTGTTGTTCTTGTACTGTTTAACTTGGGTCCCATTCAAAGTCGTGAAGTCCAGCTTGCCACTTTGATAACTGTTCAGAGCAGTTGATGGATCCTTGATGGCTTGGACATTCAACTTATCAAGTTTAATGCTCTTGGCGTTCCAGTACTTCGGGTTCTTAACCAGCTGGGCGGTATCGTTTGTTCCAGTCCAGCCCTTCAATACGAATGGCCCGTTGTAAGCATTCTTCTTGGCATTGGTTCCGTAGGCGTTACCATACTTGTTAACCACGGATGGTTCTTGTGGCAAGTAGTATGATTGGGCAACCAGGAACTTAAAGTAACTTTGCGGCTTGACCAACTTGACAACCAGCTTGTAGTTGCCATCGGCCTTAACCCCCAGCTTCGATGGTGACATCTTGCCGGCGTTAATCTTGGTAGCATTTTGAACGTTGGCAAAATTATAAGCGTATTCCGAAGCCGTCTTTGGGGTAACGGTTCGCCGCCAGGCAAAGACAAAATCCTTGGCAGTTACAGGTTTGCCGTCATTCCACTTGGACTTACGAAGATTAAATGTCCAGGTCTTACCATCTTTAGAAATCGTGTAGTTCTTGGCAACCCCGGGCGTCGTCTTCCCCTTGCCCATGCGAAGCAACCCTTCGTTAGTCGCATTCAAAAACTGTGCCGAATATAAATCAGTCACTTTGGATGCGTCCATTGTCGAAATTGACGCCGGCATCATCCAATTAACCTTTTCGGTCTTCTGTTGGGAAGATTTGCTGCCACATCCAGCCAATACCAAAGCTGAAAGCAACCCAACGCCTCCCAATTTGACTAATGACTTAACTTTCATAACTATGTAACTTCCCTTCAATAAAATTCGTGAACCATGATACAAGGTCATCATAGATTAGATTTTAATGAAATGCAATCGCTTTGTTAACTTTTTACTCACTATTTTTTAATTGGCGGGCTTTTGCCTAAAAATCACGACTTCGTCCCCATATTTGTGCTTGTTTTTCTGAAAATTATGGCGAGTTATTTCATCTGGTTTTCATTTTGGAGGAAGAAAGGTTAACTTTATAGGCAATGTAAAAGAGGCCGCCATGCCAATTTTGGCATTCCGACCACTCGTCAACTAATTAGTTAACCGTCACGTTTCGCCAATCCCACTGGGGCGATTCCGGGAAGAACTGGATGCCCTTAATATTTAATCGGACCAATTGGGCAATGGCGGCTTGATAGAGAACCACCACGCCCTGGTCGTTGGCCAGCGTCTTCTCGGCAGCAACCATATCCGCCCACCGCTTTGCCGGATTCGTCGCGTCTTGGTCCTCGGCTTTGGCAATTAACTGATCATAGCGGGCGTTATGCCACTTACCGTGATTATACGAACTATGCGACGTCATATTGGAAAGCGACGTCATCGGATCGGGATAGTCGCCGGTCCAGCTACTGAGAACCATGTCGAACTGACCGTTTGCCGAACGCGTTAATCGGCTCTTGAACGGCATGCTGCTGGTTGTCACGTGAAACCCCGGCAATGCACTTAGTTCACTTTGAATAAACTCGCCAGTTCGCTTAGCAGTGTCGGTGTCGTCAATGAGCAGAGAATAACTAACGGATTTGTGTCCCGTTTGCCGAAGCCCCTTCCGCCAGTATGCCAATGCTTGCTTGTGATTATCGGTCACCGCGCTGGTAACTTCGGCGGCGTTGGCAAAGTCAACTCCACGACGGGCACCAAGCCCCAGCGCGACGAACCCTTTGGACGGCATTGACCCATCCTGCAGGACGTGATTGGTCAGCTGCTTGCGGTTAATGCTCAGTGAAATTGCCTTGCGAATATTAACGTTCCGGAAAAATGCTTCCTTCTTCTGATTCATTTCCAAGAACCACATCTGGGCGTTCTTTCGTAAGTGAAGATTCTTATCGTGGCGATACTGAGCGACTTGCTGGCCGCTTAACGTGACCGAATCCAGCTTATGACTTTGATATTGATTCAGAGCGGTTGCCGGATCCTTTTCAACTTGAAACGCGATTTTGGTCGGCTTGACACTGGCGGGATTCCAATAATCTGGATTCTTAACGAGATTCCAAGTGTCGTTGGTCCCATTCCAACCAGTCAGCTTAAACGGCCCGTTATAAATCATCCGTTGGCTGGAAGTACCGTAGCGAGCGCCAAACTTTTTAACTGCCGCCGCACTTTGCGGGAAGAAGTACGCTTGCGAAACTAAATATTTGAAGTAGCTCTGGGGCTTAACCAAGTGAACAACCAGCCGATAATTTCCGATTGCCTGCACACCCAGCCGCTTCGGTGAGTCTTTCCCCTGGTTAATGGCCGTGGCATTTTTAATGTGATCAAAGGTATACGCAAACTGCCCCGCCGTTTTCGGGGCAACCGTGCGCCGCCAAGAATAGACAAAGTCTTTGGCGGTCACCGGCGTGCCGTCACTCCACTTTGAATGCCGCAGCTGAAACGTCCAGGTCAGGCCGTCTTTTGAAACATGGTAGCACTTGGCAACCCCGGGAATCAGTTTATTTCCCTTCACAACCCGCAGCAGCCCTTCATTAGTGGCGTTTAGCGTCGTGTCCGACACCAAATCGGTCATCTTCGAAATATCCATCGACGAAATTGGGTTTGCCTGCATCCAATGGACCGTGTTTTCATGCGGCTTAGTAGCTGTCTTTGTCCCACACCCCGTGACTGCTAACCCGACCAGCACGATAACCGGTAAGAGCCGCAGTCGGCGATCATTTATCAATATCACTCACTCCTATGTTTGGCCAAGCGGCCAGAATAATTAACACCGTTGATAAAAGCTTAACCACTAACCGGTCGTTTATCAATTGATAATTTTTTTATCGTCTGCGGGCATTCAATGAGCAAAGTTGTCATAGACGTGGCAATAGACGAAAGCAACGGGGCTGAAACTCGACCTAGCGTAAAAAAACAATCCAAGACTAACCCCAACTCGGAACTGACAATCTTCAGTCACCGAACGAGCGCTAATCTTGGATTATTTTATTAAACGATCATGAAATCAATCTAACTGCTTTTAAGCATTATCGAAATTACTTAACCGTTGTCTTCGACCAATCCCAAAGCGGAGCGGTTGGAAAGGCCTGAATGCCCTTGACACTTGATTTAACCAGTTGTGGCTGGGCCTGTTGATACAGAGGGATAACCCCTTCTTGATTGGCCAACAGCTTACCAGCTTTGACCATGTCATTCCAACGAGCGTTCGGTCGGTTGGCATCCCTACCCTCAGCGTTGGTCGTCAACTTATCGTATTCTTTGTTCTGCCATGGGCCGTTGTTATAGGCATTATTCGACTGCATCAACGACAAGAACGTAATTGGGTCAGGGAAGTCGGCAATCCACTCCGTCACAACCATGTCAAACTGACCGTCTTGGGACCGCGCCAACCGGGTCTTGTACGGAATGTTCAGGTTCTTAATCTTCAGCCCCGGAAGTTTGGTGAAGCGACTTTGAAGGTATTCAGCCGTTTTCTTACCGGCATCGGTATCATCAGCCATTAGATTAAACGAAACCGCCTTCTTGCCAGTTTCCTTCATCCCTTTGGCCCAATACTCTTTAGCAAGTGCCATGTTGGATTCAACGGCGCTCTTAACATAAGCATCATCGGCAAAATCCTTACCGTTATGAGTTGACATGTCTGCAGCAACAAACCCCTTGGCCGGAATCGACCCGTCAGCGAGCACCTTATTGGTAAACTGCTTGCGATCAACGGTTAACGACAGGGCCTTTCTGATGTTCACGTTCCGGAAGAACTTGTACTTGTGCTGGTTCATTTCCAAATACCAAGTAGCAGCATTACTTCTCAAAACGTAATCCTTGTTGTTCTTATACTGCTTAACCTGTTGGCCAACCAATGGTGTGACCTGAACCTTATTGTCCTGATACTGATTGAGGAAGGTTTCAGGGGTCTTAATAACCTGGAAGTTCACCTTATCCAGCTTCACTTTCTTGGCATTCCAATAGTTCTTGTTCCGAACCAAGTGCCAAGTGTCATTCGTCCCGGTCCAACCGGTCATTTTGAAAGGCCCGTTGTAGGCCATATCTTGGCTGGTTGTCCCGTACTTCGACCCGTATTTCTTAACGGCGGAAGCCTTTTGCGGGAAGAACTCAACGTCGGCAACCAAGTACTTAAAGTAGGTCTGGGGTTTTTCAAGCGTGACAACCAGCTTGTAGTTGCCATCAGCCTTAACGCCCAGTTTAGACGTCGCCATCTTTCCCGAATTAATCTTTGTGGCATTTTTAATGTTGGCAAATATGTATGCGTACTGGCCAGCGGTCTTCGGATCAACCGTCCGCCGCCACGAGAACACAAAGTCTTTGGCGGTTACTGGTGACCCGTCACTCCATTTAGAGTGCCGCAGGTTAAACGTCCAGGTTTTGCCGTCCTTTGAAACCTGATAATTTTTAGCGACGCCGGGAACTACCTTATTATGTTCGGCCATCCGCAGTAGGCCTTCGTTGGAGTTGTTCAAAGTTTGCGCCCCGATTTGATCGGTGACCTTTGAAATATCCATCGTCGTCATGTTACTCTGTTGAACCCACGTCAACTCTTTTTTCTGCGACTGCGTGCTTTTCGAGCCACAACCAGCTAACACTAAGGCGGAAAGCGCAACCGCGCCGCCAAGCTTAGCAAACGAACGAATCTTCATATAAATTACCCCTTTTATGTATGGAATCTTTAAAATATGTGAACAAATTCCATTGTAGATGAGAATTAGATGAAAATCAATATCTGAAGGGTAATCAATAAATCCTTTTATAATAGGAAGATATCACTAAGCCATCCGACGAGACGTTAATTAGAATAAATTATTCATGAAACAAATCACATTTCATGAGTAAGTGACTAAGAGCTGCTAAATCGGTTACAATTACATTGATATGTCAATGAGGTTTTGTCTACTATTTTTTGACACTTGTGTGCTATAATTGAACACGAACTTTAGAGGAGGAACACTATGGATCTTACACAAACGCTGACTCCCGTAGTCACGATTGGATTGAACCAGCATCCCAACAGCTTTAACTATTCGATGACCGAGCTGAATAACTTGGCCGAAGCAAATAACATGAAAGTTGTTGAAACCCTGGTTCAGAAATTGGATCGGCCGGACCCAGCCACCTACTTTGGCAAGGGGAAAATCGAAGAACTCGGGCAAGTTGTGATTGACGACGGCGTTGACACCATCGTGGCAAACGACGAACTGTCACCCAGTCAAATTCGAAACATTGAAAAGGCCACTAAGGCCCGCATCATTGACCGAACCGGCCTGATTCTTGAAATTTTCGCCAACCGGGCCCAATCAAGGGAAGCCAAACTTCAAGTTGAACTAGCAAAATTAAAATATCAATTACCTCGTCTTCACACTAGTGCCAGCCAACGACTGGATCAGCAAACTGGTACCAGCAGCGGAGCCGGTGGTGCCACTAACCGGGGGGCCGGTGAATCTCAGTACGAAATGAATCGCCGAACCCTCGAAAAACGGATCACCCACGTGAACCACGAGTTAAAAGAAGCCGACAAGGCCGATCAGATCAAACGCCAGCAGCGGGATAAAAGTGAAACACCAACCGTTGCCCTGGTCGGATATACCAACGCCGGCAAATCAACCATTATGAATGGCATGATTAATTTATTGGGTGAAAATGAAGACAAACAGGTTCTGGTTAAAAACATGCTGTTTGCCACTTTGGACACCTCGGTACGAAAGCTGACACTGCCAGACCAGAAGAAATTTCTGTTGAGTGATACGGTCGGATTTGTCAGTCAACTGCCTCACCAACTGGTCCAAGCATTTAAATCAACCTTGGCTGAAGCCGCCAACGCTGACCTGCTCATTCAAGTGGTCGATTATTCCGATCCTCATCGGGATATGATGATTAAGACCACTGAGGACACCCTGAAGGAAATTGGCATTGACAACATCCCGATGGTCGTCGCTTTAAATAAGGCTGACAAAATGGAGACCCCTTACCCCACCAGGGAAGGCGATAACCTGATCATGGCCGCCACCGACAAAAAATCACTTGTCGAGCTCACCGCCATCATTAAGGAAAAGGTCTTCAAGAACTTCAAGACTCTTCAACTCATGATCCCATTTGATAAGGGCGACGTTGTTTCCTATCTTAATGACAACGCCACGGTCCTTAAAACCGATTACGACGCCAACGGCACGTTAATCACCGCTGAATTAAATGAAGTTGACGCTAAGCGGTTTAGCCGTTACGTTCAGCCAGTTGATTAACAATGCTTGCGTCATCAATTTATTCTGTGATACGATTTTGGTCTAATTCGCGACCTACAGAGAGGAAGAACTTCAATGAAACAACAAAAACAAGTTTCGCTTGACCGGGACCTCGGTCTCTGGTCCGCGTTATCGCTGGTGATCGGAACGATCATCGGTGCCGGTGTCTTCGTCCGTCAATCAGCCGTACTGGATGACGCCGGCTCAACCACAATGGGTCTTCTGGCATGGCTGGCAGGTGGTATCTTAACGATTACCGCCGGCTTAACCATCGCTGAAATTGCCTCACAGATGCCGGAAACCGGTGGTCTATATGTCTACATGGAAAAAATCTATGGCCGCATCTGGGGATTTCTTTCCGGCTGGATGCAGATTATCATCTACGGCCCGGCAATGATTGCCTCGCTGGGCGCTTATCTAGCTATTTTATTATCTGACTTTTTCGGATTTCCAAGTCGATATAACGCATTAATCGCCATCGGGACCATTATCCTGGTCGGCATTTTGAATCTATTTTCCAACCGGTACGGCGCAACCTTCGCCATTATCACGACGTTGTGTAAGCTGGTCCCAGTCGCCGCCCTGATTATCTTCGGCCTGTTCTTTGGCAAGCAGGGCGCCCTGGGCCAAAGCATTTCAGAAGTGCATCAATCAGCCGGAAACTTCGGGGTCGCAATTCTGGCAACGTTATTTGCCTTTGATGGCTGGATCTTAATTGCCAACTTGGGCGGCGAAATCAAGAACCCGAGAAAGCTATTACCCCAAGCCATTACTTTTGGGATCCTTGCCGTTCTCGCAATTTATCTTTTAGTATCCTACGGCGTTTACCGGGCCATTCCCGCTGAAAAAATCCACAGCATGGGGACCGGCGCCATTCCATTTATCGCCACCACCGCTTTTGGCAACATTGGCGGCAAAATTCTCAGTATTGGGATTATCATTTCAATCGTCGGCTGTATGAACGGGAAAATCATGACGTTCCCCCGAATCATGTATGCCATGGCTAAGCGCAATCAATTACCATTCTCAAAGACGCTGGCGTACCTGCATCCAAAGTCCCACACGCCAATCTTTTCAACCATTGCTGAACTGATCATTGTTGCAATCATGATCATCTTCTCAAATGCCGATCGGCTGTCAGAACTTTGTATCTTTACGGTTTACTGCTTCTACGTCATGGCATTTGTCGGCGTCTTCCTGCTGCGGAAGCGCAACCCGAACCAGCACCGGGTATTCTCGACGCCATTCTTCCCAATCACGCCAATTATCGCCATCTTCGGATCGCTATTTGTTATCGTGAGTGAAATTGCTTCCGACCTGCCAGGCGTATTGACATCGTTCATCTTCGTTGCCGTTGGGGTTCCGGTCTTCTATTACGAAACTAAGAAACACGGCATCGTTGAAGCCAAAAATGAAGATGCCCCCATTGAAGAGGATGACGACCAATCGGATTCTTCATCAGTAAAGGGTCAGAACTAGCGGTGTAGTCACCAATTTCAGACTTTCGTTCACAGTTATAAAATTTATCAACCATAGGGTCATTCAAAAATTTCAAAAAGTATCGCCACCATTCAAAAGCCCAATTTTGAATGGTGGCGATATTTTTGTACCGTGATTCATTGGGGCAGCAGACTGACTTGGCTCGTGTTTTCCAAATTACCCCCTAGTTTCCGGCTCCGAATTGGATCGAAACAACAAATGACCAATTAAATCGATCAATTCATCAATCGATACCGGTGCCGGCGAATTTTGTTCCAACTGAGTTGTCAGGACAAAATTAGAGATAATCAAAAAAACACTGTCAGCCAGAAACGCCAAGTCCATATGGCGAATGATCCCCTTGGCTTGATAAGTCGCTAATTGTTTAAACAAGTCGGAAAAGAACTTGCTCTCCGCAATCGTTGGTAATTTTGTTCGTAAATCCGGTTGGCTTCGAAAGCTTGCGATTACCTGAATGGTCTCCGGGTGCGCCAAGCCGAATTCAGCGGTTCCCTTCACAAACGCAGTGACTTGAGCCTTTGGCGTCAGAGTGTCCGAAATCAACGGGGATAGCGCCCCAACCATCTGCTGCTGGTGATACGCAAAAACTGCCAGTAATAATGCCTGTTTATTCGGAAAATAAGAATAGATATTTGACTGAGTGGTTGCGGATAATCGCGCAACCTTAACCGTCGACACGGCGCCAATTCCACCCTTCACGATCATGTCAGTTGTCGCGTTCAAGATTGTTTGCCGCAAGACGGTACTTTTAACCTTCAACTAGATTCGCCTCTTTATTCATGGGTTAATCGTTTGACAAGTGATAGGCCTATCGCTATAGTTATTGACGATAGACCTATCACTAATAATAAATGACTTTAATTTGTTAATCAAGGAGCGAGCTTACAAATGAAAAAAATAGTTGTTATCATCGGCGCCTCATCCGGAATTGGTCGCCAAACCGCATTGGACTTAGCCAATCAGGGGGTCCAAGTGATTGGCGCAGCCCGAACGATCGAAAACGACCAGGCGTTATCGAATCATCAAAATATCACAACCATGAACCTCGATATCACCAGTCATGCAAGTATCGCCCAGTTTGTCACGGCCATTTCAGATCAATATTCCCATGTTGATGGTTTGGTTAACGCGGCGGGATATGGGGCATTTGGCGCCCTTGAAGAGGTCCCGCTGGCAGAAGCTCGAAATCAATTAGATGTTAATTTACTGGGCATTGTCGATCTGATCCAAGTGATCCTCCCGTTAATTCGGAAAAGTGCGGACGGACGGATCATCAACATTTCATCGCTGGCCGGACAATCCTACTCGGCGTTAGCTGGCTGGTACTATATCTCAAAACACGCTTTGGAAACAATGAGTGACGTCCTGAGGTTGGAACTCAAGCAATTCAACATTAAAGTGGTCATTGTTGAGCCTGGCATTACAAATACGAACTGGGCCCGCATTACCATCGATAAAATGTTAAGCGTTACGCCAAAAAACTCCCCTTATCGACAAATGGCCGAGCGGCAGGCCCAGCTGATCACTAAACCGACCCAAACAACTGCAGACGTTTCAAGGACCATTATCAAGGCAATAAGTACTAAACGACCGAAAAATCGCTACCAGGTTCGCTTCATGGATCGAATTGCCATGAAGAGTATTCACTTACTCAGTTATGCCCTTCAAGACCGGTTAGCTGAAAGAATGATGAGATAACCGCAATCATTATCACTCAACAATCAGCTAGCTGCTCTGTCGTTCGTCGATTTGGATCGGGGTATAGCTGGATTTAAACTGCTTGAGGCGCGGTGAAAGCAAGGTTTGCAGGCCCGTGGCCCCCATTTGATAAAATGACTGGGTCACGCTGGTGAGCTTTGGGCGCACAATTGAACACAAATTAGTGCCGTCAACGCTGACAATCGCGAAGTCGTTGGGCACCTTAATCTTCAAATCAGCGGCTTGATTCAGCATCCCAATCGCTGCCAAATCACTGGAGGCGACCGCGGCGGTTACCGCCATTTTTGCATAGGATCGCATCGCCCGAGCGCCATCTTCATACGTGAATTCGCCGTCGTCAATCCAGTGCGGATCAATCGGCAGCTGGTTTTCAGTCATGGCCTTTCGGTAGCCGGCAACCCGCATCTGGCCAATCAGCGATTCCAAATCAGTGGCCGCTAACCCAATTTGGCGGTGGCCCTTATTAATGAGATATTGGGTTCCCTGATAGCCAATTTGAAAATCATCCGACGTAATGAACGGAAACGGCCGATCAGAAAAGCGCATCGACAGGAATAGATACGGAATATTCGCCGTTGTCAGCAAGTCATCATTTTGCGGATTGAGGTCAATCGCTACCAAGAGAATGGCCCGGACGGCTCTTTCAATCACCGTCTCAATCGCCCGCCGTTGCAGTTCAGCGTCTGAGCCGCCGGCGTAAATGATAATGACGCTCAAACTTTTTTTGGCGGCTTCATCCTGAATCCCCTGAATAATTTGGTCAGAAAAGTTTGTCTGCACCGAACTCACGATGACCGCAATGACGTTACTTTTGCGGGTCACCAATTCAACGGCGCCGACATTTCGCCGGTAACCAAGCTTTGTTGCGGCCTTCTTAACCTTTTTCGCCGTTTTTTCCGAGTAGAATTCCACCTGATTTGATAAAACTCGCGATACTGTCGAGGGCGACACCCCCGCTAAACGTGCAATGTCTTTAATTGTTGCAGCCATATGCCCCATCCTTCTTACGCCATTTTAAGTGATTAATCCAATCATATCACAGGATTGAGAAGTCAGCGAACCCGCCGGGATGATAATCCCAAAGCTAATTTTAGAAGTTTCCATCAAAATTGGTTATCATAGGGATAGTGCTGTAACGCTTATTAGGAGGTGGTTGCGTGAGCTTTACGCTTTATCAATTAGAATGGATTCTCCGATTGGTCGTTGCGGCAATCTGTGGCGGCATGGTCGGGTTTGAACGAAAAGTGCGCCTTAAAACGGCCGGGATTCGGACCCACATGCTTGTTGCCGTTGGTTCGGCATTGTTCATGCTTATTTCAAAATACGGCTTCTTCGACGTTGCCGGCCATTCCAGCATTGGTTTGGACCCCTCCCGAATTGCTGCCGGCGTGGTTACTGGGATTGGGTTTATTGGTGCCGGGGCCATCATGACCCGGAACAATCAAATTGACGGCCTGACAACCGCGGCTGGTTTGTGGGCCACTGCCGCCATTGGCCTCGCGATTGGAGCCGACATGTACGTCATCGGCATTGCCGGAACCGGCTGTATTCTGATTACGCAGGTCATTGTTCGGCGGATTCGGGCTCTCAAGAGGTATCCGAACCGATCCCTACTGCGTATGGAAGTGACCCTAAGCGGCCAATTAACAGCCATGGATCAGCTGCCATCCCGCCTGAAAGAAATTGGTGGTCTGAACAGCCAAATGCGGATTTTGAAATATGATCCGGAATCGTTCACGCTGGCGATTACCGTACGGCTAAAAAAGAAGGTTAATCCAAATGGGTTCATCAAGCAGATGACCCGGTTTACCGATGTTCAAGAAATTGAAGTGATTGACTAACTTGTTGTTTAACTCAAAAATGGTGTTTCGGATAAAGAACGCTTTGTCCGAAACACCATTTTACGGTTTATTTGACGATGATTATCAACGAACCATCCGCCTTAAGCATCGCTGCCATTCTCGATTGCCTGTTCAACCGCATGGTCATGCTTCTTGCTGTTGTTGCCGCCAATCCGTTTCTCCAGGTATCTGGAAAGCAGGGACAGCGAGTAACAAACCACAAAGTACATAACCGCCAGGGCCAAGAACATCGGAATCGTGTAATTCGTATTTTGCCCGTAAATAATCTGAGCATGGTTCATCAAATCCGGCAGCACAATGATGGTTGCCAGTGAGGTATCCTTAACCAATGAAATGAACTGACTCACGATTGCGGGAATCATATTCCGAATCGCTTGCGGCAAAACAATGTATCTCAATGCCTGCCAATAACTCAGCCCATTGGCGCGAGCGCCTTCCATTTGGCCAACTGGAATTGACGCAATCCCGGCCCGGACAATTTCGGCCACCATCATCGATTCGAAAACCGCCATGGCGATCACTGACGCCCAAATCGGATCCGGCTTGAAGCCGATATGCGGCAACCCGAAGTAAGTGAAGAAGAGAATTAAGATCAACGGCAGGTTACGGATGATATCAATCACAAAGCCGACAATCGCTGATAAATACTTAATTTTTACGTAACGGATAACCCCTAAAATAATCCCGAAAATGTAACTTAGAATAATTGAAAGGACTGAAACAAACACCGTTACCCAGGCTCCCTCAAGAAGGAACTTGATATTAACCCATGAATATGCACCTAAGACAGTTAACATGTTTAAATTCCTCCTTTAGGCCAATTTCTTTTCAAGGTAGCGCATGTAGTAACTCAACGGCAGCGTTAAGATTAAGTACAATAACCCAACACACAGGTAAGTACTCATACTCTGCAGCGAGTCGGATGCAATCACGTTTCCTTGATACATCAAATCAAATCCGGCAACAAAGGCCAGGACCGATGAGTTCTTAACCAGGTTAATGAACTGGTTGCCCAATGGCGGGATAACGTACCGAAACGCCTGTGGCAGGATAATATACCGCATTGCCTGCCAGAATGAAAGGCCGTTGGCTCGCGACCCTTCCATTTGACCAGGATCAACAGATTGGATTCCTGACCGCACCGTTTCGGCAATAAATGCGGATGAATACAGCGTCAAGCCAATGGTTCCGGAAGCAAAGCCACTGATCTTAACGACGTACATTGGAATAACCACGTAGAAGAACATGGTAATAACCAGCAGTGGAATATTCCGAAAAACTTCAATGTATACCCGGGCGATAATCCGAGCGGCCTTATTAGGGACAGTTTCCATAATTGCAAAGATTGACCCAATAATTAATGCGAAGAACAACGCAATGATACTGCAGAGGAGCGTCTGGCCCAAGCCGGTCAGTAATTCACCGCCATAGTTTTGGAAAATACTTATCATCGTTCTGCCCCCTTCATATCAAAGCCGCGCACGTTGTGGAACCACTTGTAAATGAGCTTATTGTACTGGCCAGAATTTTCAACCTTGGTCAACGCGTTATTCATAGCGTTGTGAAGGGGCTTTTGACCCTTAGCGGTTGCAATCCCGTATGGTTCCTTGGTGAAGGTACCGCCGACAACTGAATAACCGGGATTTTCAATTGACATCCCGTAAAGAATCCCGTTATCAGTGGTTAATGCATCCCCCTGGCCAGACTTCAAAGCGGTCAGTGCCTGTGAATAATCTGAAAGCTGAAGCACTCTAGCCTTAGGGGCAAACTTCTTAATATTTTGAACGGAGTTGGAACCAACAACGCCAAGCACCACGGCGCCCTTATGGTTTAATCCTTTGACGTTCTTAATGGGGCTGCCGTTCTTAACAAGAATGGCTTGGCCGGCATCAAAGTAGGACCGTGTAAAGTCAACTTGTTTAGCTCGTTCTGGGGTGATGGTCATCGTTGCCATAATGGCATCAATATTCCCATTTGCCAGTAACGGCATCCGCGTCTGACTGGTAACCTGAATGAAGCGGGCCTTACCATTTTTGCCCAGGATCTGCTTGGTCATTGCCTTGGCAAGATCAACTTCAAATCCCTTAATTCTGTTATCCTTCACGTCCATCAAGCCAAACAGCTTGGTGTCCGCTTTAACACCCCACGTAATAGTGTTGGATTGCTTGTCGTCTTTCAGCACATCGCGCTTTGCCCCAGAACTGCTTTGACTGCAGGCTCCCAGGGAAACCACCATGATGAGTAAGGCGAACACCAATCCAATCTTTGATAAGATCTTTTTCATGATGTTTCCTCCAATCCGACGTTTTAGTGAGTAATAATTTTCCCAAGAAATTGGCGGGCACGTTCATTGGTAGGTTCGCCGTCAAAGAACTTCTCACTGGTATCGTCTTCAAGGATTCGACCATCGTCCATAAAGACCACTCGGTTGGCAACTTCACGAGCAAATCCCATTTCGTGAGTCACAACCAGCAGGGTCATATCGGAGTTACGGGCGATGTCCTTCATAACGTTCAAAACATCGTCAATCATTTCAGGATCCAACGCGCTGGTTGGTTCATCAAACAACAGACACTTTGGTCGCATTGCCAAGGAACGGGCAATCGCAATTCGCTGCTGCTGACCACCTGAAAGCTGGGCCGGTAATTTTTCGGCCTGACTGCGAAGACCAACTTGATCCAGCAATTCGTAAGCGATCTTCCGATTTTCATCTTCATTACGCTTCAGAACAATCCGGGGTGCCAGCATAATATTTTCCAGAACCGTCTTATTTGCATAGAGATTAAAATGCTGGAATACCATGCCAACGTTCTTGCGAATTCGGTTAATATCGGTCTTCCGATTTGCCAAATCCTGCCCATTAACGATTAACTGCCCCTCTTGGATTCTTTCCAATCCGTTAACCGTTCGAATTAATGTCGACTTCCCAGAGCCTGAAGGGCCGATGAGCACCACCGTCTCGCCAGCATCAATCTTCAAGTTGATGTCCTTAAGCGCATGGAACTCGCCGTAGTACTTCTGTACATCTTTAAATTCGATCATTGCCATGTCATTTTCCTCCAATAATTGACAATATGAGAATTGTCTAAGAATGAATCTACTTCCAGTTTAGGTTAAAAATTACAACAGGTCAAAAAATTGTAATATAAAAATTTATAAACAAGTTATCGGATGTTTCACGATCTGATAATGGCCTGGATTCACCCGATTTTTCAACCCTAAAAACTGGCGATTAAAACTGAATCTTAAAAATGTGAAAAGCATCAATTTGGTTAATGAAGTCTAATGTATAACAATTTTACAGGATTTTTCCTGAAAAGAAAAGCAGGTGCGCTAAAAATAAATGGCAGTCGGATTGACCGCCATTTAAAAAGCCGGCAACCACAACAATCACCGGGTCTTGATTATTCATTTTTGACAATTCAATTTCACCACGTTGAAAACCAAGTGAAACTCAGTCATGATCGTCCATCGCGATTCCAAGCGGGGTAATATACTGTGGAAACGTCGGCTTGTATACGGGAACGCCGAGAACGTCACTAAAGGTTGGGACAAAGTCAGCAAAGTTAACCGCGCCGCCAACCACGATCACCGGCTGCTTGATATCTGCCCCAACGGTGTTCTTGACGATTGTCGCCATCTTCTCGACAACCGGCCGAATCAGCGGAAAGATTTCCGCCTCCCGACTGGCGTCACGCTTGAGCGCTTCGGCAGCCGATGACTCGATCCCATAATTGCCGCCAATCACCAGTGTCATGTGATAGCCGCCGGTGGGTTCATCGACCACCCGGGTGAGCTTGCCGCGATTAAAGACACTGATCCCGGTCGTGCCACCGCCAATATCCACAACCGTCCCGGTCTTAAGATTCAAAAAGGTGGCCGCAGCGGTTGGCTCATCAATCACATTTCGGCAGGCCATTTCCGCTGACTCAATCACGTTGGCGACCACTTTGGCACTGCCCTTCCCCGTTCCAGGAGGAATTGCCCCGCACGCGGTTGTTAAATTAACCCCCAGAACGTGCTCAGCGTGCTGCTTGAGTCTGGTCAGAATTTTCACCGAGTCTAGGTAGTTCACCACCACCCCATCGCGAACCGCATCAGCATATTCAAAGGTGCCGTAAAGCATCTGATTATCGTGATCCAGTACGGTCAGAACAATTGATGAGGTTCCCAGATCAACCCCAGTTCGGATGGACTCCCCCTTCTTCACCGGTCGCAATGGTTGCTTTGAGTTAACAATTTTTGAAAAGCGATTTAAGCGTTGGTCAATTGCCGCCAAATCAATGGATTGCTTCGTTGTCATCATGATTCCCCATTTCAAATGAGTTAATTGAAAGCGATTACTTTATCCATTGTAACGTATTACCGGCCTTTTGTGACCCCTCTAAATGACTGACCGCCTTCTTTAAGATGGCTGGGGAACTTATTTGGATCAGCGGATAACTTTCACGGACAATAAAAGAGTGATGACCAACTATTGATTGATCATCACCCAATAACATCTATTAATGATTTAGTTAACTTCATTAGACCCGTTTATAGGCGACAGCCGCCCGCAGGGTATAGTCCTGTTGGTGTTCCAACACGCTGGATCGGCCAATCTCTTTGTATGGACCACCAAAGAGTTCGACGGATGCCAAGTACAGCTTCAAATCCGAAAGGTCGACCGACCGAATGGACTGCAAGCCGACTCGTTTGATCACGCCCACCGGATAGACGTCCGCCTGGTTCAACCCACAGTAAACAACCAGCGAACCGCCTTCTTTTCGCATCTCAAAGTATGGCATCATAACGCCCTTGCCAATTGCGTACAGCGGCTTACCGCCATTAATCTTCAGTAATTCATAGATCTTCCGATCATTCATGCCATCATAATCAGCGGTAAATAGTTGCCGCTGCTGCATCTGGGCGACCAAGCGATTCAAATTATCTTGTTGAATCGGCGAAACTTCAAGCTTAGCCGGCAACACATGAGCGTCGTCGAAGATCCCATTGGCAGCATTTCCTCGGCGATTCTGGGGTTCCTGAATCGTTGTATTGCCCATTTTAGAATTCGCCTGAATTTCCTTCTCGTGAGGCTGTAAATGTAATGCCCGTGTCAACTTCGGTGAAATATCAAACCAGGGCTGTTTCTTGGTGAAGTAATAGAAGAAATTACAAACCAGAAAGTAGAACAGCACAATTGAGACCAGCAAAATCAACGCACCGCGATCGTAGTAGCCGTTCTGAAGGAACCGGAAACTAATGTAAAACAGATACATGTTGCCGAGAAATCCCAACACGGTATAAATACGGCTTTTAACGGTGACGTTAATGTTGAAGTAGCCAAGGTAATGGTTAATCATGTCTAAAAAGCTAAACATTATTCATTACCTCCCGTCGTCTGTTGAGTTGCGCCGGTATCGTTATTAGTAGTGGTATTTCCCTGATCATTATTCGTGGTCGTTCCGGTATCACCAGTATTCCCAGTGGTACCGGTATTCCCGGTCGATTTGTTAGTGGTGGTATTGTTGCCGGTTGTTGTCCCGGTATTTCCAGTATTACCGGTATTGGTCGACTTCTTCGTGGTTCCAGTTGACTTGTTGGTCGTCCCGTTATTCGAATTTGTCGTTCCCGACTTCTTCGTGGTCGTCGTGCCGGTGTTGCCGGTCGTTGTATCGTCGGTATTGCTACTACTCTCGTTGGCGTCAGATGACGCTTTCTCTGCCGAAGAGGATTCCTTCTGCTTTTCTTTCAGTGAAGATTCCTTCGCCTTTTCCGACGACTCCTTGGCAGCCTTTTCAGAAGATTCCTTCGCCTTTTCCTTATCGGTCTGGGTCGGTTTCTTAGTGGTCTTGCCGTAAATTGAATTCGACACGTTCTTCTGATTTGTGGTTTGGGTCGTGGTTGGCGTCCCTTCATTTGTCGAGGTCACTTTGTTGGCCACGATATTTGTCGCACCGAGGGCCAATGAAATCGATAAAATTGCAAATGGCGTTACTAATGGTGGAATTCGATTATCCATTCCAAAAACTCCCTATCTCAAATTAGTAAACCATATTATCGCACATTTAGGTCAACGAAACCTGAAGAATTGGTTAATTATTCTTTAAGTTAGCGCACTCCGGACACAAGCCATAAATTTGAAAGAGGTGTCCAGTCACTTCACAGCCCGCGAGCTGGGAGGTGATCTCATCGCTCAGGGGACAGTCCTTTAATTCAATCACCTTGCCGCAGTTGCTACAGATGAAGTGATGGTGATGTTCGTGTTGAAAGTCACACTGAAATTTGACGGATGCCCGGTCGCCTTGAATCTGACGTTCAACAATTCCGAGATCAGCAAATTCAGAGATGTTGCGATAAATGGTATTGTGGCTCATCTTAGGAAATGATTGCCGCATAAAATCATCGATGCTGGTAACGTCAATATAGCGCTTTGAAGCCGTATCAACCAAATATTCCAGCATTGCTTTTCGTTGCTTGGTAATTTTAAAATTATTATCTTTTAATAAATGAGTTGCTTGTTCCATTGCTGCAGGCATTAAAATCACCCTTACTTTTTCGATTGCGTTCGTTGTCGGCCTGTGCCTCACTAGTAATAATTACTATTTAAATGATACTACCATAAAACAGCGTCAACAACAAACGAAACACCGTTAGTCCACGTATTTAGCAACAATTTGATCAATCTTGGCCTTTGTCTGGGCCAGATCCGTGTTCACAATTTCATAGGCCTTGCCCACTAACTGACGGGGCATCTGTAAATCACGGGCATATTCCTGGCTCTTCACCCGCTTTGCCACCATGGTGGTATCGTCACCGCGGGTTTGCATTCGCCTGACCAATTCGTCAGGATTGCCAACCCTTAAGAAAATAATGACTGCCTGATCGCCCAGCTTTTGCTTATAAGTGACCGCGCCAGCCCCGTCCAGGACGATCGTTGCATCCGGATTTTTGTGCCACGCGCTCTGTAAGCCTTCATAAGATGACCCATAGTGGTGCCCGGCATAGGTAACTGACTCTAGATAGTGACGCTTGAAAAATGACGTTTCCGTCTCAAAGTAATAGTCGACGCCGTTGACTTCGTTTTCCCGTGCGGGCCGCGTCGTATGGGTAATGACGCGGGGCATGCCATAGCGCTCATGCAAATAATTGCGAACGGTGGTTTTTCCGCTACCGGCAGCACCGGTAATGACAAAAACGCGATTTTTCATAGGCCTACTCCCCGATCTCTTCTTTATTTCGGATATACGTGTCAGCATCTTGCAATAATTTTTTCAAATTATCATAGGTCAGCTTATCGTAAGCCTCTTGGAAGTTAAACCAGCCAAATGAGTTAATCTCCTCAACCTGCCGGGTCACCTTAACGTCTGGGGCAACCTTACTGACAAAGAAAGTCACGGTTTTGTGATGCCCATTCTTCATATCATAGTCGATCTGCTGCTTAAAATCCGGGTCAATTCGGGTGTCCAGGCTGGTTTCTTCCTTAATCTCCCGAATCGCCGTTTGGATCAAGTTTTCATACGCCTCCACGTGACCTTTGGGTAATCCCCAAAAGTCATCGGTGGCACTTTGGAGCAGCAGGTAACAAATTTCACCCTTCCAGACATTATAAACGACCGCGCCGCTTGCGTGTTCAGTGACCATCATACATCCCTCCAATATTTCTCAACTACTCAGCCTTTTGCGGCTGGTTTTTCTTAACTCGCTTCAACGTCCATTTTAATAGCAATGGAGCAACAATTGTTGACAAAACGATTACAATAATGATTTCCGAATATAAATTTTTCGCCAGCAAGTGTGCCGACAGCCCAATCTGGGCAATGATCAGCGCCATTTCACCCCGCGAAACCATCCCGGAACCGATGGCCAGCGCAGAATGCCAGTTCATCTTGGTCATAACTGCCCCGAGCGCGCCGCCAAATAATTTGGTCGCAATCGCCAACAGTGTCATGATGATCACAAATCCCAAATTGGTCAGCAGGCCGCTAAATTCCATGTCGAGACCAATGCTGACAAAGAAAATTGGGATGAAGAAGGTGTAGCCAACCGAGCTGACACTATCAGATACCTCATCCTGAAATTTGGTTTGGGACACGGCAACCCCGGCAAAAAACGCGCCGACCACCGAGCTTAAGCCAATCGCGTCAGCCAGCCAGGCCATCGCCAAACATAGAAATAACGAGATGATCGGCACCGACCCGTGGACCGGCAGCCGTTGCGCAATTCTCAATAGAATCGGCGTGACCCATTTAACGACAATCACCACCCCAACGAAATACAGCAGCTGCCAAATGGTTGAAATCAGCAGATTACTTTCAGAGGCATCCCCCACCCCGAAGGTACTGACGAAGATACTTAACAGGACAACGGCGATAATATCGTCGACCACTGCCGCGCCAAGAATTGTCGCCCCTTCTTTGGTATTGAGACTGCCAAACTCTCGGAGCACCTCGACACTGATTGAAACCGAGGTCGCGGCGAAAATAACCCCCCAAAAGATTGCCTTTTCAAAGCTTTGCCCCATCATTTGCCCATAGACGTAAAACACCAGCATCGGCAGTAAGACACCGATCATCGCAACGTTCATGGCTGGCTTGAAGTACTTCTTGAGCAGGTCTAAATCACTTTCAATTCCGGCAATAAACATTAAAATGATGACCCCAATTTCCGAACCAACGTGCATCAATTCAGTATTCTGAAGGACGCCCAAGATCCCGGGCCCCAGAATCACGCCGACCAACAGCTGACCAATCACGGCCGGCATTGAGAGCCGCTGACTAATTGCACCGGCGATTAACGTCGTAATTAAAATTAGGGCGATTGCGCCAACAAATGCCATCCAATTCCTCCAAATCTTTAAGTCGACTGACTTTCAATATAATTACTATTATCATACCATTGACCGCGTGTCGTTCACCATGTTAAAGTGCCGATATTTTGTGATGAAACTTATTTTTTTACAGTGACTAATTGCATCGTAGTATGCAACAACCTCCACCTACGTTTCTCTCACCAGATGGCCCTTTGTCAGAATTAATTTTTTAGCATCGAAATGATACCCCGTATAGGTTTGCGCCTCAACGTTGGCTGGTTCAATTGATTATTCGAGCGTTAAGCCTTGCTATTTTGGGCAAACACGTATATAGTTACCATTAATGTATTTATGACTTCGAAATTTGGTACGGCGTTCTTCATAGAATGACTCCAAGTATTCAAAAGTTTCATCAAATGCAAAATTCAAAATTGCGCACAGCGCACGGAGGTTTCATTCTATGGAACAAGGTACAGTTAAATGGTTTAATGGCGACAAAGGTTACGGCTTCATCACTCTCGACAACGGCTCAGACGTGTTCGTTCACTTCTCAGCTATCAACATCGACGGCTTCAAGACTCTTGAAGAAGGTCAAAAAGTTACCCTTGATGTTGAAAAGGGCGACCGTGGTTTGCAAGCAGCTAACGTAACACCTGCTTAAGTAGCCAGTTAGAAAATAAGGGTTCCCGGTGAGGGGCCTTTTTCTTTTGGCGATTTTTACGGACGAAGGGCCAGATCTCCTAGCTAATTTGGAGTCCTGGCCCTTTTTTATAACGCTTATTTAGCTTGTTCTCTTAAGATTTCAGCATTTCGAATCACTTGCTTTTTGCCAAGCGGGTAGAAGAATAGCAGGATGATTGCAGCTAGTCCACAGCAGACTGCCGGGATCCCGGTTGCCATGTAGTAGATGCTATTGGCAACTGCGTCACTTTGAACAACCCCACCGGCCGAAGGGGATTGATATCCAATCAGTGTCAGCATAATTCCGCCAAAGCCACCCGCAAGTGCCTGGGCGAACTTTCTGGCAAAGGAGTTAATTCCATAGACAATGCCATCCTCGCGAATACCGGTCAATACCTGCTGATTATCAATCACGTCGGTAATAAATGCCCAGACCATCATACTGAACATGCCAGCTCCCAAAGCACCCAGTAACACCATTGCCAAATAAATCACAACACTATGGGTGTGGAGAATTACAAGAGCTGCATAGATAATCGCTCCGAAAAATAGGGTAACCACCGAACTTTCTTTGCGACCAAACCGTTTCACAATCCAGCCACTAAACGGGGCCAGAATAATAATGATCATATAGTTGAATATCATCGCAACCGACATTGCTGCCGTATTTTTGAAGTAGTCATTAAACAAGTAAGCAATCGTGACCATACTGAGGTTTTGATTTATCACGACAACAACGTCGACAATCACCAGTACAATAAGCGCTTTGTTCTTCAACAAGTTCGTCATCAATAATCTCATCGGAACCGGTTCATTTTTACTAGTTCGAACCCGTTCTGTTGTCATTTTTGTCAAAACTTTATATGATCCAAACCCTAATAGTGAACAAGCAATCACGACTAGGAAAAAGCGCTCACCACTGATTTGGTGTGAACTTCCAACATACATAAACAACGGGACAACGTAGGCAACCACGGTTCCACCTAGGGCAGCACCGATACTCCTAAATGTCGATAACGATGTTTTATCGCTTGGCTGGTCTGACAAAGACGAGGCCATTGAGCCATAAGGAATGTTAACGGCTGAGTAGAAGATTCCCCAGAGTAGGTATGTTAAAAATACATATCCTAACCTCATCCCCATTGACAATTCCTTTACCCATGGAACAAACAACAGAATTGAGAAGATCAACAACGGGTACTTCATTCGCCGAATCCAGGGTTTAAAGCGGCCTTCTTCGGTCAGTTGGCTGTTATCAACTAAGCGGCCAACCGTCACATCTGCGACAGCGTCTACCAGCCGGGCAATCAAGAATAGAAGGCCAACCATTGCCCCTGATAATCCAAGAACATTGGTATAAAAGATCATTAAAAATGAATTGACCATATTAAACGAAAAGTTGTTGCCGATATCACCAAACATATACCCAATTTTATCTGGCCATCCAAAGGGACTCGCTTTCGTGATGGTAATTGTCTGTTTGGCTTGGGCTGCGGTGTCATTTGCAGTTTCAGTCGCCGCCCCCGGAATAATACGTGTTTTATCCATTTTACTCACTCCCGATAATTGATTAACTATTTTTGTTAGCGCTTTCATTTATCCCCTAAAAATGACTTCGACTAAAATGGTCGAAGTCGTGTAATACCTGTTACGAAAATTGTTTGCGTGTCTACCTACTTTTTGTAACCAAAGTTTGGAATCGTTGTCCAGCGATTTTTCAAATAGCGGATGACCATCTTTGGTTCCCGTGCCCGGGTAAAGATCCCCTTCTTATTTCCTTGAACACGTTGAATACCAAATTTCGTTTGGAAATCAGCGAAGTTCCATAGCTGTTCACCGACAAAATTATGAACTTCGTCGAATACCTTACTAGCCATTCGGTAGTAATCCTCTTGAAATTCTTCGGAGAACGGCTCGCCATAATTACTGTGCAAGCCAGCAACTGTGTCGGCACCATATTCCGTATACATGATTGGTTTATCCGGGAATTTTGCCTGATATTCCAGCAATTCATTTCGGGTTGATTTTTCGGCCGTCTTCAAATCACCAGTATTGAGATACCAGCCATAATAGCGATTTAGCGCAATAACATCCACTAAATCAATACATTTATCGCTCCGTGGATTGGCCATCATAATACTGGTATAGGTTAGCGGTCGCTTCTGAGGATCCAGTTTTCGGGCCAAATCAAACAACGGTTTAAAGTATTCGTGGGCACCCTTCGAGAACGTCGCAGCTTCGTTGGCGATTGACCACATAACGACACAGGCGTGATTTTTATCACGATTAATGATTTCTTGGATAACTTGTTTGTGAGCATCGGCCGTCTTCAATGATTTCCAAGTATCATCCTCATAATCATCGCGTTCCAAAGCTGACAAATCGAATCCAAATGAGACCATCAAGCCAACTGCCGGCGTTTCGTCGATCACAACAATTCCCTCGCGATCACATAGGCGCATCATCTCTTCAGAGTATGGATAGTGTGAAGTCCGGAACGAATTAGCCCCCATATCCTTCATTAGATGGATATCCAAAACGTTAACAGGCTCGTTGAATCCTCGACCATGGATATAGCTATCTTCGTGCTTGCCAAAGCCCTTGAAGTAGAACGGTTCTTCGTTAATCAGAAACTGGCCGTTCTTTACTTCGATTTGGCGAATGCCAACCGGCTCCGAGTAAGTATCCACTGGCTCATCCTTCTGATATCCGGTCACCCGAACGGTATAAAGATAGGCATTCAAAGGCTGCCACAGATGGACGTTTTCAAGATGCACGTTGGCATCGGTTCCATCTGTTTGGCCAACCAATTTGCCATTTTCATCAAGAATATTGACTTCGATGTGATCAAATTGGCCGCTAACAGCAGTCGTTACCCTGACGTCCGCACTGCCATCAGTAAAATTGACGGTTGGCACAACCACGATATCGTCAATGTAATCCTTTGGGGTTGTGTAAATTTTAACCGGTCGCTGAAGTCCGGCATAGTTGAAGAAGTCAAAGTTTTCGTCCAACTTCCGTACTTTATGGCCATTTTCATCAACGGATTCAGAATAGTTGCCGACCGGTAACGTGCTGTAATCCAGCATGTTGCTGAGCTTAACCGTTAACCGGTTAACCCCACCATCCACCAGGTAATCATTAATTTGAACTTCAAACGGCGTGAAACCGCCCTTGTGATGGGTAATTTCTTCCCCATTCAAGTAAACCCACGCTTCGTGAGTTGCAGATCCAAAACGTAAAACCAACCGCTGGTTCAGAAGTGGTTTAGCAATACTAAAGTGGGTTTCATACCACACATAGCCCACGTGTTCGCGAATCTTTTTCGAGGCAGTCTGATCATTAAACGATGCCGGCACTGAGATGACGTCTTCGGTCGGTAGCGGTTTAGTGGGCGTAATTGACTTAGTTTCTTCGTCAATCATAAATTTCCATAGGCCTGACAAATCTATCAGGGTGCGTCTTGCAGTGGTTGTTGGGTATAACATTATTAGCTCCTCCGTTTCAGGTTGTGTTTTTCCATGAGTCTAATATACTAGAACCAACCAGCTGTATCCCGACTAATATTGACATTTACCGTGTAATTTTGACTTTTATGTAATCGCTACCATTATTTTAAGGAGATGGTCAAATTGGACAAAAATTCAGCAACCCATTATGCCGACATCATTGAAGCGACAACTAAACTTGACGTGCATCTATTTGATGACAAAGCTAAGCTCTTTTACTCTAAAACCGGTCTGGTCATTCCTCATTTTCAAAATTTGCCAACCGGTCACCATCTTTTGCGCTCTTTGAAAGACTATTCCATCACAAACTGCCTGCACTATCGAACCGCCGCCCAATTTGAATACCTCGCCCTTCGTCTTGGGACTGACGACTCTTTATTTGGTGCTTGCCTAGTCGGACCCTTCCTCTCCCAACCAATGAGTTCGTCACAGATCGACCAAATCTTGGTAGCTAATCAACTCACCATCAGTGACCGACATCAGTTAACCCAGTTTTATAATGAGTTACCCATCCTTAGCAAAAAGGACATCACTAAAACAAGTGCTCTTCTGACAAATTTATTTGCCAAGCCGTTCATCCCTCCAAAACTTGTCAACGCCCATACAAGTCAAGCTTCGATGCAGACTCCAATCAGCCAACGGGTGAATCCAATTAAACAGTCTCTCATTGAACGGCGATACCAAATGGAGGCAGACATGATGCAAGCCGTTAGCACCGGTAACTTGGCCAAAATTGACCGATTCATGACCCCACTGACGGAGATTGTTACTTCTTTCAGCACCCGAATCCCCAACGCACCTCTGAGATCAGTCAAAAACATTTCGTTTGTATCGAATACCCTTTGCCGAATTGCAGCCAGAAATGGCGGCGTTAATCCAGTTTTCATTGACAGCATCTCCGAAAAGTTTGCCGTTCTTATTGAGAAGCAAAATACCGTTGGCGCCCTTGAACACCTCACGGCCGCCATGCTTCTGGAATATACCCAGCTGGTGCACGATACGGCCACTACAAGTTTCAGCCCCATCATCAAGCGAGCAATCGACTTCATCATGATTAATCTTGGCCATCCCGTCAGCCTTGAAGTAGTGGCCACCAAGTTAGGGGCGAACCCCGCATATCTATCCAGGCGTTTCAAACAAGAAGTTGGCATGCCCATGACCGGCTATATCAACCGTCAAAGAATTGAAGAAGCAAAGAATGCCTTGTTAACCCAACCGGCTTCAATCATTGATATTGCCCTCATGACCGGTTTTGAGGACGCAAATTATTTCACTAAAGTGTTTAAGCGGTTCACAGGAATGACGCCATCAGATTTCCGTAAAAGCCACACTGTTCCTTGAAAACCCCACCCAATCACCCGCAATTGAAGGTATAATATCCCTAACGATCAAATTAAGAGGAGGACCCACTTTGAAAATCAATCAATTTGCTTACGTTCCCACAAGTCATGCCGCCATCGTCAAAGAATTGGCCGCTGCCCAGTTTTTATCAGCCCGCACCCGCAAGATGGCCGATCCGGTTATGCTGTACCGGGAGCTGCTATTAAAATTTTTCATGGAAAAGCGCCAGAGCCGCGCAGTTCGGATTCAAAAGGTGGCCAATATGATGGCCACGACCGATCTGAACGCTTACGATTACACGACCCAGCAATCGGCCGTGTCGCGAATTGCCTTCTATAACGTGGGTCTCCAATTACTGGGATTTCAAGTTGGCTTGGATTTTGAGCTCGCCGATCCATTTACGAAAATGGCGGCCCTTAAACTTCCGACCGTCGATACCGATGATCCCCTCACCCGTGATCAATTAATTGACGCCTGGTACCGACTATTAAACACCCGGACTAAATTCGGCCAAACGTTAATCGACTACTTGGCCGGTCAGGGGTACTACGACCAGTTTAAGGACGAAAGCCAATTTCCCCGGCCATTTTTCTTTAACGGCAAGGCCCAAGCGGTCTTTGACACCAGTCGATTAATCCGGGACGTCGTTTATGTTGAAGCGCCACTGGATACGGACCACGACGGGCACCGCGACCTGTTAAAAGCTGAAATTATCAGACCTGCCGATACGGAGAGTGGCTTGAAGGTGCCAACCGTCTTCACGGCCAGTCCATACGATCAAGGCACTAACGACGAGGCTGCGGACAAATTAACCCATGACGTCAACCACCCGCTGGCACGCAAACAACCCAACAAGGCAACCTACGACGATGTGAAGGCGCCTGATGATGATCCAGTTCTTCCAGAACCCCGGGTTATCAAAGGCGCTACCGACGTTGCCGAAGAAACCTTTACCAAGAATTGGACCTACACCCTGAACGATTACTTCTTAGCCCGCGGATTTGCCGTAGTCTACTCCGCCGGCGTCGGCACCAAGGATTCAGACGGCGTTCGCACCACTGGTACCAAAGCTGAAACCATTTCAGCCACATCGGTCATCGAGTGGCTTCACGAGGATCGGCCGGCATTCACCAACCGCAACGATCAAATTGAAATCAAGGCGTGGTGGTCTAACGGCAACGTTGCCATGACCGGCCGTTCTTATTTAGGCACGCTGTCCACGGCAGCCGCCATGACTGGCGTCACCGGCTTAAAAACGGCGGTGGTTGAAGCGGGGATTTCCAACTACTACGACTACTACCGGGAAAATGGTCTGGTGGTCGCTCCCGGCGGCTTCCAGGGCGAAGATACCGACGTGCTCGGTGAACTGACCTTTAGCCGGGAGCAGTCCGCCGCCGATTATTTGAAGATTAAGGATACTTGGCTGGACCAACTGAAAAAACTCACTGCCGGGCAAGACCGTGAAACTGGTAATTACAATTCCTTCTGGGATGCCAGAAATCTGCTAAAGAACGTGAATATCAAGTGTGACATGCTGCTGGTTCACGGCTTAAACGATTGGAATGTTAAGCTCTCACACGTTTGGAACTTACGCAACCGTCTTAAACAGGAACCGATTACCCAAAAGTTGGTGCTTCATCAGGGGCAGCATGAATATCTAAATAATTTCCGTTCGGTAGACTTCACCGACTTGGTCAATCTTTGGCTGTCAAACAAGCTTTACGACGTTGATAACGCCGCCGTCAAAACGGTTCCGGATGTGTTAGTTCAGGATAATGCCGAGGCCGAAACTTGGCACACGTATCCGGACTGGGGCGCGCCTTCGAGCAAGCAGTACACGCTGGATGACAGCTACTTCACCAATTTAAACGAAAATTCCGGATTTTCCGACCAATTACCCGATGATCTGTTCAAGAGTTACGTTAAGAATCCCAACAAATGGCAGCATGCCCTCTTCACCAAGTCTCATTCAAAGATGACCAACCACGCCATTCAGTTGGTTTCCGAACCCCTCTCAAACGATATCATCATCGACGGCCGACCCAAGATCACCCTTTCTGCGTCAAGCAGTGCCAACGTTGGTCTGCTGAGCGTGGCGTTGGTGGACTATGGCAAGGCAAAACGGCTGACGGCAGTTCCCCAAGTTCTGGCCAACCAGCACATTATCACCGGTTATAACTGGCGTAAGGATAATCTCCGTGAATTTGTCCCAGAAAAAAAGGCCTCGGCTTACAAGAAATTTACCGACGCTCATATCAACTTGCAAAATCGTGAAAATGCCTACCGCGTCGATAACGTCAGTCCGGATCAGTTCTACACCTTTGATCTTGACTTTCAGCCAACTTTCTGGCGGTTATTAGCCGGCCACCAGCTGGGCATTGTTATCTACGGCACCGATATGGATTACACCATTCGTGGCAACCAAGCGATTACTTACCATGTCGATTTGGCAAACTCAAGCATTAGCCTACCAATTTTAAGAACGGATTCGGTCAACAAGTAGCGATACTCGAAAGCCGCCGACTGATTCGGTCATCCGTGTTATCATATTAATTAAGCAAATAAATTAGAAAGACTAGGTGATTTTGATGAAGACAGGCACAAAAATCATTACGTTGGATAACGGTTATCATTTGTGGACCAACACCCAGGGTGAAGGCGACATTCACTTGCTGGCACTGCACGGCGGCCCCGGCGGCGAACACGAATACTGGGAAGACGCCGCGCAACAATTAAAGAAGCAGGGACTAAACGTTCAGGTTACCATGTACGATCAACTTGGTTCGTGGTACTCGGACAGTCCTGACTTTTCCAATCCGCAAACCAGAAAAGATATCCTCAACTATGAATACTTCCTTGACGAAGTCGATGAAGTTCGGGACAAGTTAGGTCTTGACAACTTCTACCTCATCGGCCAATCATGGGGCGGTCTGTTGGTTCAAGAATACGCTGAGAAGTATGGCACCCACTTGAAAGGCGCAATTGTTTCTTCAATGGTCGACCGGATCACCGACTACACCGATCATTTGGAACAGGTTCGTGAAGAAGCCCTTTCTGCCGATCAAGTCGCCTACATGAAGAAGTGTGAAGCAGCCAATGACTACGACAACACCAAATACCAGTCGTACGTTGACATCCTCAACAAGGGTTACATTGACCGCAAGCAGCCTTCCAAGCTGTCACACTTAATTGACGTGACCAACACCGACATCTACGGTGCCTTCCAAGGTGACAATGAATTTGTTATCACCGGTAAGTTGGCCGAATGGAACTTCACCGATCACCTGAAGAACATTCACGTCCCAACGTTAGTCACATTCGGTGAACACGAAACCATGCCAATCGCCACTGGTAAGCGAATGGCCGAAATGATTCCGAACGCCAAATTCGTCTCAACTCCTGAAGGCGGCCACCATCACATGGTCGATAATCCAGATGTTTATTACAAGCATCTCGCTGACTTCATCCGTCAGGTTGAGGACGGTAGTTTTAACAAATAAGCCACGACAAATAAAAAACTGGAAGCGGGTCACCGAACGGGGTGACTTACTTCCAGTTTTTTGATGATTTAATTTGAGGGGCTGAAACTAGTCAGCTGGCATGTAAATGCCCTTGGTAATCTTAGAGGCTTGAACATAGCCATAGCCCTTTACATAGTAGAATGACGCGGTCTTGTTCGTCTTGGTCTTGACCTTAACTGATTGGGTAACCTTGTAAGTAACTGGCTTCGTCAAGTTCCCTTTGCGGGTAAAGCTGACCTTCGCCTTATTACTTGAGAACTTAGCGCTGTATAGCGGAATATTAGTCTTGATATGATAGCTCTTAGCCTTAAAGTTCTTCAAACTGCCCTTAACAACGTTGTAGGTCGTTGCCTTGGCTGCCTTTGTGGTCGTTGCTGCAGTTGCCGTGGTTGCGGCAGATGCGGCAAGTGGGGCTGCAAAAGCCAGTGGTAATGCAAATGTTGCGGCTGCTAAAATGGTTGCAAATTTTTTCATAATCTTGACCTCCTAATTGATTACGTTCATTATGCCACATTACAAATTGGTGTCAACGAAATATAATTGAAACATTAACGGCCTTAATAAAATTTTAAACCTGTTGAAATATTGATCGTTTCACAAGTTAAATCAGCTCTGATATATTAATAAGCATAGAATACAACCTCATTTGTAAATTTAATTCACAATGAAAAGTTCTAACTAACAATGTAATATTTATGTAATAATATGGCTGTTAAACCGCTTTAAGCCGTCCACCTTAGCAGCGGTCGAATCCCCTAAAACCCAAAAAGGCTGAGACAGTCATTATCCTGTCTCAACCTTACCGCAAGGGCGCCTCTATCAAAAACGCCACTTGCTCACCTGTTTTAATTCTGTTTTTAATTTGGGGAGAGAACCCATTAATGTTACTCGTTACAAACCCACTTCAGCTATTTAATGTCAATAAATGGCAGTTGAAATAGGGTTGCTAAGTCCTGAATTTGTTGTTCTGATGCTGTAAATGTCAACACCGTATGGTGGCCGCCACCATTTTGAATCCACTTGGTTGCGCCTTCTTTAAGCCCCATCTTCGGTGTCCAGTATTGCTTGGCAATCGGCAAATGTGGCGTCGGCTTGGTCGGCTTGTGCGCATTAACACCGTAGCCAATCATCCGAAATTCCGTTCCGAAGTCCGAAATTGTCACGTCCATTGCGTCGCCGTCAATGCCATCAAAGACTAATCTGGCAGGATCGTCCTTACCACCAATGCCCAGCGGATGAACTTCGATTCGAGGAGTTCCGCTTGCAATTGTTGGGTCAACTTCGAGCATGTGTGACCCTAAGATCGCTTCATTGCCCTTCGTCAACTCTAAGGTGTAGTCTTCCATGAAGACTGTCCGGTCGTTGTGCGTCATGATCTTGAGTAGTCGGTCCAAGGCAGCTGTCTTCCAGTCACCTTCGCCGGCAAACCCGTAACCTTCCGCCATCAACAATTGGACAGCTAATCCAGGCAACTGTTCCATTCCAAACAAATCTTCAAAGTTTGTTGAAAAAGCGGTATAGCCACCCTTGTCAAGAAGTGCTTTAATTCCAAAATACTCCCGCAGTTGATAACGAACCGAGTGTTCGTACTTTGCTGGGTCGTTGTGCCCCTGCACGAACGTATATTGAGATTTGAGCGCTTCATACTTGGCATCAATGTCCTGTTCGGAAACTTTATCCATCTCTTCAACTAAGTTTCCAACTGGCCAGTAATCAACGGTCCAACCAAATTGAATTTGGCCTTGAACTTTGTCACCTTCCGTTACGGCAACGTTTCTCATGGTATCGCCGAACCGGGCAACCTTGATGTTGAAGCTTTCGTTATAAGCGACAGCGACATCTTCCCAATCAGCAATTTCTGATTGAACTTCTGGATCTGCCCAATGACCATAGACAACTTTGTTGTGCTTCTGGAGACGGGCATTGATGTAACCATATTCGCGATCACCATGGGCACTTTGATTTAAATTCATATAATCAAAGTCAATTGAGTCATAGGGAATATGATCCAAGTACTGGGTGGCTAAATGCATGAGGGGCTTTTGTAAAAGCTTTGTCCCGCGGATCCAGTTTTTGGCTGGTGAATACGTGTGCATCCAGGTCATCACGCCGGCAACCTTGTCGTTGAAATTTGCTTCCTTCATAACGGCCGTAATTTCATCGGCAGTCGTTGCCACCGTTTTAAATCGAATCGGGTATGGCATTTTACCAGACTCATTCAATTTTTTAACGATGTCCTCCGTATCAGAGCGGACTTCAGCTAAGATGTCTTCACCGTAAAGATGTTGACTCCCAACAACAAACCAAAATTCATAATCAGGTACTTTAAGCATTAATAGCTCTCCTTTCGCAAATCTCGAAACAGAAATCAAGATTTGACATTCGGTGAAAAATCATCGAATATAATCTTATTGTTGAGACATCATTGGCGATCACGGTTCCTGACATGACCATTGCCAAACAACAATCTCAACACCGTTATCATAAGTTAAAAGCAATTTCAGAAATGTTCGATATTGGGTGAAAAAATAGGCGATTTTGAGAGTCAGCCATTAAAATGCTCAACGATGTGATCATGTGAGGAGCGATGTTTATGAGAATTGCATTTAGTAATCCAAATAGTCCGATGCCGTTAGCTTGTGAGTCAATCGGCTATCATTGGCGGCAATACCCCATTTATCGGCCAAACGGGTACCGTTTCTTTCATTGGCTGCAAACTGAAAGCAGTTCCGGCACGGTTAAAATTAACGGCAGGGAGATTTCATTACCGCCCAATTCCGCGCTTCTAATCGCCCCGATGGTTGCCCACTCCTACGCGGCGGATTCCGACACCGAAGAATGGGATACCGCGTATTTGACCATCTACGGGCCGCTCACAAATTACATGGCCAACTTTCTTGATATTAACAAATATCGGGTCTTCACCAACTTATCCAAAGAAATCAGCGGGTTTATTCAGGCACATTACCGGGAATTCATTAATAACGATGTTGCGGCCCAAACCACCCAGTCGGCACTGATTTACCATTTCCTAATGCTCTTACGCAAAAAGGAAACCACTGACCAAACATTGAAGCAGTCTGATCCAATTATTGAACGGATCATTGGCTTTTTAGAGAGCAACTATCAATTTCCCATCACCAATAACGAAATCAGTCAGCTAACTGGCTTATCGACGTCTTATCAAAACCGGATTTTTCGATTGAAATATGGCGTGACGCCCCTTCAGTACCTAAGCGATTATCGAATGCGACAGGCAAAGTACCTGCTGGTCACCCGCCAAGATTTACGGGTTCAAGAAGTTGCCCAGCAGGTGGGCTTTCCCGACACTTCGCGGTTCATCCAGTTATTCAAAAAATATAATCACGTTACCCCGAAACAATACAGCCGAACCGCTTATCAGGGCAACAATTGAAATCAAAAAAATTACGGACATTATTTAAGGCCATCCAGCAGTTTCTTCCGTTTGGGAAGGATTGCCGGATGGCCTTAAATGATCTAATATGATTTGTTCACAAACTTTGCCGATCAACAAATTCAAACTGCAATGACGATCAACCAAGTTGGCTTTCTGGCTAACCGGACGCGTCAATCCAGACATCTCTTGAAACACCAATTTGTTTAACGCCTGGTCTGGAAATAGTAGTAAACGCCCAACCGATCAAAGGCGTCCTCGTACACCAATCTATCCGACTGACCGGCGAGAAATCGCTTGTATTCGTCAGCGGAAACACCGGTAATTTGCTGCACAGTTTCCGGGGTTAACCGTAAGTCACGGATCTCAAACTTCATGCCGTTCAGTAGGTACGCCGACCGGGTGTCCAGATGAGGTAACAGCTGCTTAAAGGCGACCTTGCGCATCCTTTCAGCTGCTAAATCATAGGTGTCGACGTCCAGGTGGCCGGCCCAAAAATCAGGTAGGTCATCTGAGCCAATCTGAATCACGGCCCGCACCTGGTCGTCAGAATAGTTGAGTTGGTTTTGCCAATTGTTAATTAACGTTAGATCATAAGAAATCTGTTGGTTATCAGTTGTTTGGGTCATCAAATTCCTCCAAAAATTTTTAACGTCATTTTCGTAATGAATCCCGCTGGAGCAGCTTGATTGGCAGGATATACTTATCCAAAAGCTGTTCGTCATTTTTCTGCAGACGATTAAATAAGAGCCGCACCAGTAAATCAGCGATATCGCTAACCGGCTGCACAATCGTGCTGAGTTCGGGGTGATATTCCTGCACGTAGGTTGAACCGTCGTAGCCGATTACCTGCACGTCATTTGGGACCGTCATTCCCAGCTTCTGGGCTTCCTGAATGCACAACAGGGCCGTTTGATCATCGGTACAAAAGATTCCATCCGGTTTTTTGGCCGCTAGTTTCTCACGGATGGTCGCCCGCCGAATGGTCGGGGTGGCGTTAAATGGAAACCGGACCGTTACGACCGATTGGCCATGGCCCTTGGCACCCTCCACAAAGCCAGTCATCCGGCCGTTATTGGGGACCTTCTTTTCCAAACTGCCGGCAACCAGCATCAACTTGTGAGAGCCTTTCTCAATCAACGTTCGCGCGGCCAATTCACCGCCGGCCTGGTTGTCGGAACTGACCGTGGGAATCTTGTTCTGAAAATACCGGTCATACGACACAATTGGCAGCCCAGACATCTTGTATTCCTTGATCCCTTCGTTGTGGGAGCCAGTGATAATGCCATCCACCTGGTTGGCCATCAGCATTTTCAAATACTGCTGCTCCTTTTGCGGATTATCCATACTATTGCAGATAATGGCTTTGTATCCCTTGGCGAACAGCCGGTTCTCAATTTCTTCAACCACTTCGGCAATCAATGGATTTTCCAAGCTGGCAAAAATCAGTCCGACCAGCTTAAACTGCTTTCCCTGCAGGACCCGGGCCGCTAAGCTCGGCTGGTAGTTCAGCTGCTGCATGGCCGCAAAAACCTTTTCCTTGGTTGCCGCTGACAAATAACCCCGATCATTGATCACCCGGGAAACGGTCGTTACGGAAACGCCCGCCAGCTTTGCAACATCCGTCAATTTTGGCTGCATGACTCCACCCCTTATCGCATTTTCTCAGTATCAAGTATAGCATACCCGGAAAATCTTTTATGATAATTTATGTCAAACGATTGACATATCGAGTTGTCAGCGTGTATGATGGATTTTGTGAAAGGGGTTTCAATAATTATGAGAGGTGAGCAAGTTGATTAATAATCAGGCCAATCCAAACTGGTGGCAGAATGCCGTTGGCTACCAGATTTATCCCAAGAGCTTCTTGGACAGCAACCATGACGGCATCGGTGACTTACAGGGGATCATCAAAAAAATTCCCTATATCAAATCACTGGGGGTCAACTTCGTCTGGCTGTCACCCTTCTTTGCCTCGCCAAACGTTGATAACGGTTATGACGTTTCCGACTACCAGGCAATTGATCCCCAGTACGGATCACTGGACGATACGCTTGAAATGATCTCCAAGTTTCATGACAATGACATCCGGGTGGTCTTCGATCTGGTCATCAACCACACCTCTGACCAGCATAAGTGGTTTGAGGAAGCTAAAAAATCAGTGACCAACCCCTACCATGATTTCTATATTTGGCGCAAACCGGTTGCCGGCCACGTTCCAAATAACTGGGTGTCACTCTTTGGCGGTTCGGCCTGGACCTATAATCAGGCGACCGACGAGTACTACTACCACCTGTTTGCCAAGCAGCAGCCCGACCTGAACTGGGAGAATCCCAAGGTTCACCAGGCAGTTGCCAAAATCATCGATTGGTGGGCTAATCGTGGCGTTGACGGCTTCCGGCTGGACGCAATTTCCCATTTAAAGAAGAATCAGTCATTCAAGGACGTCAGTGACCAGGAGGACGCCATGAACAACGTGCCGGGGATCGACCAGTTGCTGGCCGGTCTTAGCACCGACTTCAAACGCAACCACCTGATGACCGTCGGTGAAGCTGGTGGCGTGCCGGTCACCGGTGCAAAACGCTGGGTCGCCGCCAAAACCGGCTACTTCAACATGATTTTCCAATTTGACCACGTCAGTTTCTGGGAAAAGTTCACTGTCGGCAAAGTCGACGTCGCTCAGCTCAGAAAGGCGCTCTCCAACTGGCAAACCGGCCTGGAGGGCATCGGTTGGAACGCGCTGTTCCTGGAAAATCACGATTTACCGCGAGCCGTTTCGTACTTCGGCAACGACACCACGATGCGGGCCCAAAGTGCGACTGCCCTGGCGATGATGTACTTTCTTATGAAGGGCACGCCCTTTATCTACCAGGGACAGGAACTCGGGATGACCAACGAGAATTTCACTAGCATTGATCAGTATCGGGACCTGGATTCCAAACGCTTCTACAAGGAAGAGTTGGCAAAGGGCGCCTCTCCTGAGGACATTCTGTTCAAGCTTCGCAGCAAGAGTCGTGACAACGCCCGCACCCCATTTCCATGGGATGCCAGTCCGACCGGTGGCTTCAGCGATCACACGCCATGGATTGACATGAACGCCAATCACGACGTCATCAACGTCGCCACTGAAACCCAGGAGCCGGAGTCGGTTTTAAACTTTTACCGCAAGCTGGTCCATCTCAGATTAACTGACCCGGTCCTTCTCAACGGACAGTACCAGCTGATTGACACGCACGACCACCAGCTTTACGTTTACACCCGCGAAATCGACAAAACCGGCTACCTGATCATCACCAACCTGAGTGACGACCCGGCCGCGTTCACCATCCCATCGCCCTATCAGCATCTCAAGCTGGTGCTCAGCAATACGGCAGCCAAACCAACTGCCCGGGCCCTGACGCTTGCGCCATGGTGCGCCTACCTGTACAAATACGAAAGGAATTGACTAACTCATGAAATTAACAAATAAAGCAATGCTCATCACCTACCCCGACAGTCTCGGCAATAACATCAAGGACCTCCAAACCGTCCTCGATAAGCACCTGAAAGGCGTTGTCGGCGGCGTTCATCTCCTGCCATTTTTCCCATCCTCGGCCGATCGCGGCTTCGCGCCAATGGATTACACGAAGGTCGACGCCAAATTTGGCGACTGGGATGACGTCCGCAAGCTGGCACAATCCTACTACCTGATGTTTGATTTTATGGTCAACCACATTTCCAAGCAATCCCACTATTTTAAGGACTTCCAGGAAAAACACAACGCTTCCGCTTACCGGGACCTGTTCATTCACTGGAACGAATTTTGGCCAAAGGGCCGCCCAACCCAAGCCGATATCGACCTGATTTATAAGCGCAAGCCAAAGGCGCCGGTCCAAACGGTCACGTTTGCCGACGGTCAAAAAGAAGCGGTCTGGAACACGTTTGGCGAAGACCAAATCGACATGGACGTTACCAAGCCAGTCACTAAGCAATTTATTTCCGATACCCTCAACTTCCTGATGGATCAGGGAGCTTCCATTATTCGGCTTGATGCGTTCGCCTACGCGGTTAAGAAACTTGACACCAACGACTTCTTCGTTGAACCGGAAATCTGGGATCTTCTCAAAGAAATCAATCAGATTACCGCCCCGAAACAAACGATGCTGCTGCCGGAAATCCACGAAAATTATCACATTGTTCGTAAGATTACCGACCACGACTACTTCAGCTACGATTTTGCGTTACCCATCGTGACCCTGTACAGCCTGTATTCCGGTAAGACCGATCGGCTAGCCGGGTGGCTCAAGAATAGTCCGATGAAACAGTTTACCACCCTTGATACCCACGATGGCATCGGCGTCGTTGATGCCAAGGACATCCTGACCGATGACGAAATGGATTACACAAAGGAAGAAATGTATAAGGTTGGTGCCAACGTCAAGAAGGTTTACTCAAGTACCGCCTACCACAACCTAGACGTTTACCAAATTAACACCACCTATTACTCAGCCCTTGGTGACAATGATCAGGCTTACCTGCTTGCCCGGGCAGTTCAGGTATTCGCCCCCGGCATCCCTCAGGTTTACTACGTGGGGTTACTCGCCGGCAAGAATGATTTGGCCCTGCTGGAAAAGACCAAGGAAGGCCGCAATATCAACCGCCACTATTACTCGCTGGACGAAATCGACCAGCAAACCCAACGGCCGGTTGTTAAAGCCTTGTTTAACTTACTGAAGTTCAGAAACAAGAGTGCCGCATTTGACCTTGACGGCACCATCGATGTGAAGCAACCAAGCGAAACCGAGATTCAGGTCACCCGGCAATCTGCCGATGGGAAAACCAGCGCGACTTTGGCAGCCAACCTCAAGACTCAACAATTCACCATCACCGAAACCACGCCGGATGGCCAAACCACCCAGGTGCTCACCAGCAACTTATCGCTTGTCGATTAGTCAGTCAGATTGGAAGGATTAAAAATGAAAATGACACAAACATTGCCTGCGGGTTCCGATAAACTCACAACTAACGAAAGCATCACCAACAAAGAACGTCTCAGTTACGGGGCAAGTGACTTTGCCTGTAACGTTGCTAACGGCATGGTCGGCACGTACCTGATGTACTACTACACCGACGTCTTCGGCCTGGCCGCCGGGGCAATCGGTACCCTGTTCTTCATCGCCAGAATCGTCGATGCAATTTCCGGGCCAACCTGGGGGATCATGATTGACCGCACCCATACCCGGTGGGGCAAGAGTCGGCCGTTCTTCCTGTGGTTCTCAATTCCCTACGCAATCTTCTTCATCCTCGCGTTTTCATCAGTCCCCCTCGGACCGTTTGGAAAGCTGGTTTGGGCCTACGTCACCTACATTGCCATTGATATTTTATATCTCGGTATCAACATCCCCATCACGTCAATGCTGCCAAGTTTGACCGCTAATCCTCAGGAACGGGTGCGATTCAGTACCGTCCGTCAGGTACTGGCAACCACTGGTGCAACCCTGATTTCAATCATGGTGCTCCCTGCCGTTTCCCTGCTGGGTCAGGGCAATGACAAGCGCGGCTTTCTGATCACGGCGATTATTGTCGCCATTTTAACGGCGTTTCTGCTGCTCCTAACCTTTAAGAACACCCGTGAACGAGTTCACCCGCGTCACCAAGAAAAATTAACGTTGAAACAGTCGGCCAAGGCGCTTAAAGGCAACTGGCCATGGATGATCATTTCCCTGATGTACTTCTTCTTCTGGATCGGCATGCAGACCAAGCTTCAAGTGACGGTCTACTTCTTCAAGTACAACATGCACAATGCTGATTTGGCTTCATTCATGCTTGGACTGCAAGCGCTCTCACTTGTTGTGATCGTCTTCACGCCGTTCCTGACCCGCCACTTTGGTAAGAAGGGCACGATGGTCATTGGCCTGGGGCTCTGTGTTATCAGTCAATTAATTCTGGGTGTTGGTGCCAAAATGATGAACGTGCCAATCCTTGCCGGCGCCACCATTCTGGGTTACTTCGGTAACGGCTTCTTCGCTGGTCTATTGCCAGTGATGTTGGCCGACACCGTGGACTACGGTGAATGGAAGAACGGTGTCCGCGCTGAAGGCCTGGTCACCTCATTCTCCGGCATCGCTTCCAACCTAGGAATGGGCATGGGCGGCGTTGTCACCGGCTTTCTGCTCAGCATGAACGGTTATGTCGCTAACCACGCGCAGACCGCGCAAGCCCTCAAGGCAATTGAGATGAACTTTGTCTGGGTTCCGTTCATTGGCTTTGGCATCGGGTTAATTCTGATGTACTTCTACAAGTTTGATAAGATGCAGCCGAAAATTGAAGCTGATTTGAAGATGCGTCACGAAGCAGCTTAGAAACTTTGCCACTCAAAAGGGCAGGTACGCAAATAACGTACCTGCTCTTTTGTCGTCTATTCTATTCAATTCCTCTAATCGAGATTCATTCGTTAGTGAAGTCCCTGAATCACTAACCGCTTATTTGCTGAAACAAAGTGGCCATTCGTTAACTGGTAACGCGTTGTTAAGTGATAATGAACCAACTTGACCACTTTAAGGTGGGCGTTTTGCCGATCATGCTTTCCCCGGTTCTTCAGGGAACTCGTTCGGTATTGATAAACGCCGTGCTTAGCAATCACCGTAATCCGCTTATTCTTTGGCATGGTTTGATAGTAGCCGTTCACAACGAATTTGTCATTGGCGGTAATGTACCCAATCTTGCCAAATGATTTCGTACCGTGATTCAGATCACGCACCTTGTAGCGCAAGGCGCCGCCATTTGAACGGGCATACCCCATGATTTCAAACATTGGCCGGTTGGGGCGCTTTTGGTTTGGATAACGCGCAATCCGCTGGTTCTTCGCGAACGTTGGGTGGCGATACATGTACAGGCCTTTGATCCCATATACAACGGCCCCCTTAACTTCCGCATAGTTTGAGACCACCGTCGACGTCGAATTGTTCGGCGTTGGGGTCACTGTCGGCGTTGTTACGCCACTATTCTGACTGGGTTGGGTCGTTGGCGTTGGATTAGTCGTCACCGAATTAGAGTTAGATCCAGATCCGGAATTGGACGGCGTTACCGGCTTAACCCAGTTTGGAATCTTATCAAACATGAGATAAAAGTTACCAACGCCGTTTTTACCCAATGGCTGAAGGGGTGTCTTCCCATCAGCACTGGTGAATACCGGTGCCGGCGTAATCGGGTACGTATAGGCAGTTTCCAAAGTACCGTCGCTGGCATGCATGGCGGAATAGCCGTCATTCGTCGCTAAGTTCTTCATCAGCGGTGATAATTTAGATAGATCAATGTAGTAAGGTGATCCGGTATACCCAGTGGTTGAAAGCGTGCTGAGTTTTTGCTCCTGATCCTTGCCGCTAATGGGTTCGCCCTTATAAATGTCAAAATTATCAAAGAAGATTTCCTTATTGGCATCAATTGTCGGCATTTGATTTTGAATATCTTTCAGCGGCGTATAGCCGGTTTTCGCCTGGTTCTGAGTGACCGCTAAGTATTTACCGGATAGATCAACCTTTTCGGCAACCCGGGCGTAGGCAGCTAGAGGGGTTGCCGCATATGTTCCTAAGTCATACGATAGATCCCCAACACTAAAGTAGTGTGGGTTATTCACATCGATATGATCGGTATTGAGGGCAATTGAGAATGCGTATGTCTGTCCTGCTTTAATGGTGCCCTTCACTTTTAAGCATTGAATTTGAGACCAACGAACATCGCTTCTATCCGTTGGAGCTGGGTTATCGTCATCATACCAGTCGTTTTCGTTCCAATTCACAAAATGACCATATTCATCTTTACCATCATTCAGTGAACTCTGCAGCGTCAATTTGCTATTATCAGCGTTATTTGTGATGGTAACCGGCCCGTGCTCACCACCAGTTTCGGCAGGGGTTGGGACGGGATTTGCATCAGGATGATAGGGATTCTGATAATTTGGTAACGTTAAAATCTCATCAACATCATCTTTGTCCTTTCCCGTGATATTTGTAATTTCAAAGTTAAGTGTTAGTGGATGATCCGAATTAATGCCGGCCTTATCAATAATTGATGTGTCCGGCGTCTGACTTGTATCCGAGTTTGCTTTGGCGAAATTTGATTTTTCTCCGTTGCTCAACCCAAAATAAAGCTTATGTGCCAAGCCGTTGGCGTTAACGACTTGTCGATTTGGCACTTGGCCGCTATCCATGAACGAATTCCCCGATGAATCCGCCCCCACAGTCACATTAAATCCAATCGTTACCAAGAGAACGGTTAGCGCTGCCCAAAGCAGTTCGCTAACGATTGTATGAGATGGTCGATTATTTTCCATAAACTTACCCCCATTACAATAAATATTGTATAAAGCATATCTACTATTCGCCCGGTAAATGATGTAACCAGTTTATACAAGTTCATCCTAGCACTTTTTATTTATAGAAGTTAGCATTTGAATTATCAATCACGAATGATGAAACACAAAAAAACACGGCCCCCAAAAGCGGCCATGCCAGTTCAAACTATTCAAATCATTATTCCATTTCACTCTTCGCCCGTTCACGCAAGCTCAGTTTCTCAACGTTCAGTACTTTGTCAACTAACCCGTCGTAGAAACTGTTCTCATGGCTGACGATAATGACGTTGCCGGGGAACCGATCAATCGCCCGTTTCAGAGCTTCCTTGGTTTCCTCGTCCAAATGGTTGGTGGGCTCATCCATAATCAGAAAGTTACTTGGGACAAATTCCATCATGGCCAGCTTAACCTTGGTCTGCTCACCACCAGAAAGCTCATGAATCGGCTTCATGGCGTTTTCAGCATCCAGACCACATTTGGCCAGCTTGGTCCGAATGGTCCGCTGACTTAATTTCGAATACTTATCCGAAATAATCTGCATCGGCGTCATTCGATTATTATCCCAGGTTAAATCCTGACTAAAGTAATTCAGAATCGCTGACGGGGAGAACTTGGCGGTCCCACCCTTTGCCGGCAGCTGGTTCAAAATGGTCTTAATCAACGTTGACTTACCAACCCCGTTAAAACCACTAAAGCCGACCTTTTCGCCCATCGAAATCGTGAAGGTCACCGGTGCCAGAAGCGGCTTGTTATACCCAACTGATAATTTATCGACCGTCAAGGCTTCGTGAGAACCGGTATCTTCATACGGAAAGTTGAAGCTGGCTGAAATGTTCGTCGAAGGCGGATCGATCTTGTCCATGTGGGCCAATTTCTTCTCCCGTGACTTCGCCATGGTTGACTTGGAACCGGCCTTGTTCTTACGAATAAACCGTTCCGCCTTATCAATTTCAACCTGTTGCTTATCATACTGTTTCTGTTGAAATTCTTCGCGTTCCTTGCGTTGGCGCATGGCTTTCTTGAAACTACCGCGATACTTGGTAATCTTGCCAAAGGCCACGTTAATGATACAGTTGGTAATTTGGTCCAGAAAGTCGTAATCATGAGAAACCACCATTGCAGCTCCCTGAAAGTTGTTCAGATAATCCACTAACCAAGTGATTTGATTAACGTCCAAATAGTTGGTGGGCTCATCCAGCAGGATGACATCCGGATCAGCTAACAGCATCTTTGCTAAAATAATCTTGGAACGCTGCCCACCCGACATCTTGCCGACCAAATGGTCCCGGCCAATGTTATCCAATCCTAAGCCGGTGATGGTCTGCTCGATGCGCGTGTCGATATTATAAAAGTCGCTGGAATCCAGGATATCCTGGAGCTTGCCAGCCCGCTCCAATAATTTATCGTCAGCATTCTTCGCGTAGTCGTTATAAAGTTGGTTCAGCTGATCGCTGGTTTTGTATAAATCCGCAAACGCCGTTCTTAAAAAGTCGATCAGGGTTTTATCCCCATCGACATCGGCATATTGGTCCAAGTAACCAATCTTAATGTTCTTCTGCCACTTAATGTCGCCGGAAAGGGGCAGTTCGCTTCCGGTGATGATCTTAATAAGCGTTGATTTACCAACCCCGTTCTGACCGACGACGCCCATGTGTTCACCCTTTTCCAGCGTGAATTCGGCGTCCTTGTACAAATCTTTCTCGGCAAAACTCATTGAAAGATTTGAAACTGATAGTAATGGCAATGTGTTCACCTCGTGTTTAAATTCTTCAGTCGATTGACAGCATACAATCTATTACGTTACACGTTATTTCCCAGGACGTCAATCAACCGGTTAAGAATCCGCAAAAATTCTTTGCATCAATGGCGCATAGGATATAATGGGACTATTACAAAAGATAAAGGACGGATTCGTAAATGAACATCAGAGAAATTGAATACATCACCATCCCCATCTCCAATCAGGAAGTCAGCCGCCGCTTCTACCACGAAGTGTTTGACCTGCCAATGATCACGCTGCCAAACGGCGATATGGGCGCTGACCTGCGAAAAATGTTTCTGGACTTTAAAGTGGTCGACCAGGTGACGCCAATCTCGTTTGGCCTCATTGCCAAGGATTCAATGGCAGATATCAAAGCGCACCTCATTAACTATTTTGTGACCATCGTTGACGAACCCACCGAAAAAACAGAGAACAGGAGAAACGTTAATTCAATCACGATTCTGGATCCTGATAAGAACCGGATTGAAGTGAACGAATTTAGATAACATGTTAAACTACTATCCCATTAAAAAGTCTTGGCAAATCGTTAAGTGGCTGGGCTTTCTGATCGTCTACCTGGCAGCGTCCGGCACCCTTGAAGTGGCTGGGGATTACGCCAATAACCAGTTCGTTGCTCACCACATGCTGGGGATTGCCCTGATTGTCACCGCAATTGCCCTCTCGTTGATCGCCTGGCGTTACGGTCAACAGCTTTCAGCCGCCAACCCCCGGCACTTTGGCCGAACGCGGGTCACTTCACAGCGAATTGTGCAGTTACTGGTCATCTTTATTTTGATGGTGGCCTTCCAAATGATATGGAGCTACTTGATTTCCAAGCATATTTTGATCACCCCGAACAACCAGAAAGCCGTCGAAGCTGATCAGTTAAAGTTGCCGCTTTGGAACGCCATTTTCTCAGTGGTCCTCGCCCCAATCTTTGAAGAACTTATTTTCCGCGGAATCTTCATGAACTACTTCTTTAATCGCGATAACCGGTTGAATAACGTGCTCGCCGTGTTAATCAGTGGCCTGCTGTTTGGTTTCGCCCACGAACTGAACTTTGATATTAATTGGCTCATGTATTCCGGATTAGGCTGTTTTCTTTCGTACACCTACATGCACTTCCGGGATATTCGTTACAATATCGCGCTGCACTTTTTGAATAATTTTATTTCAATGATTTAGGTTTAAAACCAAAACAGGGTTCAGACAACGTGAGGCTTTCCCACGACATTGTCTGACCCTGTTTTAGTAACGAGAAAACACTGATTTTGATACTACTCACTAATATAATCTAAAATCCGGAACATCACCCGCTGATTCTCAGCCGGCACTGGCGTCGCTAAAATATCGGCAGCCGTTTGTTTGAACACGGAGCCATCAATGTACGGAAAGTCGTTAACCACCATCTCCCGGACGTTATCGGCTTCCGGTTCAAAGTGAAACTGCAATCCAACCACCCGGTGATTGAGTACAAAGCCCTGATTTTTCAGATGATCGCTCGAAAATAACCAAGTTGCCTGGTCGGGAATTTCAAACATGTCCTCGTGCCAGTGCAAAGCCGTCAGCTTTTCCGGAATCCCGGGAATGATAGCCGATTGGCGATAGACCGGTGCCCAGCCGACTTCTTTGGCCGGACCTTTTTTAACCTGATAGCCCAGCGTCTTTGCGATTTGTTGGGCGCCAAAGCACGCGCCAAAGATCGGCTTGTTCTGGTTCAATAACGTTTTAATCAGGTCACGTTCCGCCTGAATCCACGATAAATCATCATTTGGACTCATGGGGCCACCCAAAATCACCAGCATGTCAGTTTCGGAAGCTTTTGGTAAGAAACCAAATTGGTAGGGATGGTAAACAAACAGTTCGTGATGATGGGTATGCGCCCACGCTTGAATGGATCCCGGTCCCTCGTTGGGGGTGTGCTGTAACACGTTAATTCGCATAACCATTCCCGCTTTCAAAAAATTAATTTTCACCACCTGTCGACACCAACGTTATTTGCTGTTTGGCTGAGGCAGATGAACCCGGGCCTTCTTTGGAATCTTATTCCAATAAGTCCGTTCATACGACGCAACGCCCTGGGCCTTTGACCAAAAGATCGTAATGTAGTGGCCCTTGGTAAACTTCTGGCCGCCATACGTGCCAACCTCGAGATGTTTTGCCTTGCCGTTCTTATCGTATCCGGTAATTTCATAATAGTCGGTATCCGGATAACCCTTGGGGGCCTTTTCAGTATGATCGAGCTTGCCAACTTGACCATAGTAAGGTGTCTTGCTGTAATTGACTTGGAAGTAAATGCCACCAATCACAACCAGAACAATGATCACCACAAGGGTGTAAAGGGTTCCTCTTTTCATGACGTGTTAACTCCTTCAATAATTATCTGATTTAATTTTAAGAATATCGATTATAAAGAAGGTTGTCAATTAATTATAACCGCCTAATCCGCCGCCATTTTTTCCAGCCACGCTTCCAAATTAGGATCGTGAGCGTGGATATACATCCCCCGAATTCCCCGCCGCAATAAAACGTTCAGCGAGTTGCGCAGGAGAATTTCTTTACTGGCTTCAAAATCCTTGCCCTGCAAATCCGGACGGTGCTTGAAAATTTCCACGTCGGTCACCTTGCTGGGGTCAACCCCCAGGCGATGATCAGCGGTTAGGTAGAATGGCGGCCCAATGATAATGCCGATGTAGTTCAAGTCAAAGCCCTGCACGGTATAAATACTGCCAACTTCGTTAATCGTTTGCGGCTGCTCAGCCCACGGCGTACTGGTAAAGTTGTACTGATCCCACGGCAGGTGAAAGTTCCCTTCATTAACGAGGTGCTTACCGCCATCAAGCGTCGAGGGATACCCACTGGTTGACGTCATCCGCGACAGGCCGTAGCGGTCGTTTTTCTTGATAATCGTTTGAAACAGTTTCTTGGCGTCAGCGAACACCTGAAAGTCATACTGGCCGCCCTCGTCTGGGACCGGGCCAATGACATCCCCGTCGACGAAGTGATCCAACCAGTCCATGAGCTTGGGCCCGGCCTGCATCCGGAACTGTTCCTTCAAGTGCACAAAGTCATGGGGGTATGGTTCAATGAGTTTCAGTAGTCGATCCTTGGTCCAAAAGCTCTTGGTTCGCAAAACCTGATGCGGATCAAACACCACAATGGTCACCTTACTGATATTAATGATATCTTTGAGCTGATTATCACCGTAGTAATTATTGTAGTGGTCCGGCTTACTCAGCAATAAGTGGGCCTCATCAATGACCGTTAAATTGACCGTTTTCCCCTGTTTATGAACCTTGTTAATGAAGCTGGTCGGCCGCTGGTAATACTTTTTGAGCATATTCGGCGTTTCCCCGGCCAATTCTCGGTAAACTTTTAGAAGTTCCGGATGGTTCACTAAAAAGTATGCGTCGTCAACGGTTTGGGCAAGCTCGGTAAATAGCTGGTTTAAAATCAAGCTTTTACCGGTCCCGGCGTCCCCCATCAAAACAAACACCGCGTGACCATCCTGGTTCAAATGATCCCGCGTAAAGGCGGTCATCCGAGCGAGAATGGTCTTTTGGTGCCTGGTTAATTCAATGTTTTTTGAAAATGCGTTCAGCGTGTGTGATTCCAGTGATTGCACGATTCTAACTTCCTTTTTCAAAATGCGGATTGTTTTTGGGCGATCACCTGGATGCGCCGATAGTCGGCTTCCCAGTGATCACCGCGCCACAAAATTGGTTTTAGCCGTGCTTCCATATTATCAAGAATCTCATCAGCGTTGGGCAATTTTGCCAAATCAGTGGCAAAAAATTGGCGAATCCAGTTTCGCAATCCCTGCCAGCCACCCTTCAAAACCGTTGGCCGGGGATACTCGCGGGCCTTGACAATGATAAAGTGGCGCGTTTTGAGCAACTGCGTGTATTCTGGCACGCTTGGAAAGTAAAACGGTGATCGATACCGTTTTCCAATGGCCGCAAGTTCAGTACCAAAAGCATCACTAATTGCCTTGATATTTCCCTGAGCCCCAAATTCACAAATCAGTCGGCCACCAGGCTTCAAAGCTAATTCAAGAATTCGCGTTAAGTGTTGTTGATCGGCAATCCAATGAAAGACTGCGTTCGAAAAAATCACATCATAAGAAGCTGGTGCAATTGGCATGTGTAAAATATCCCCTTGTTGAAAATTCACTTCCGGGAACTGGTAAGTGGCCTGATGAATCATCGCTGCTGACTGATCAATGCCGGTAACGCGATGGCCTAATTGTTGAATTTGATGGGTCAGCTCACCGGTCCCACACCCAATATCCAAGACGGTCCTTGCTGAGCGCGGTAAGTATCCCAGCAGTGCTGAACCATATTTAAACACAAAGTCGTGCTGATGATCGTACTGTTTGACATTCCAATCCATTTTATCACCTCGTGAACTACTCGTCACTAAAGTAACGAGCTTCTGGGAACACCGCTGACTTGCATC
>ENA-OXUB01000059-OXUB01000059.1-human-gut-metagenome-genome-assembly--contig:-NODE-59-length-71182-cov-27.302740_pt1 | contig 71182 bp, 64 predicted proteins | sample MGYA00249345_ERZ652652 | MGnify/ENA primary metagenome ERZ652652 (study PRJEB26925, sample SAMN05826496) | human gut metagenome | biome: ENVO:2100002; feature: ENVO:00000062; material: ENVO:00002003... | reverse complement strand
GCGAGCTGGGTTCAGAACGTCGTGAGACAGTTCGGTCCCTATCCGTCGCGGGCGTAGGAAATTTGAGAGGAGCTGTCCTTAGTACGAGAGGACCGGGATGGACATACCGCTGGTGTACCAGTTGCGCCGCCAGGCGCACCGCTGGGTAGCTATGTATGGATGAGATAAACGCTGAAAGCATCTAAGTGTGAAACTCGCCTCAAGATGAGATTTCCCATTCCTATATGGAAGTAAGACCCCTGAGAGAAGATCAGGTAGATAGGTTGGAAGTGGAAGTGCAGTGATGTACGGAGCGGACCAATACTAATCGGTCGAGGACTTAACCAAGTAGAAATGGTGTTCGAAAGCAGGAAATTAATATTAGCTAGTTTTGAGAGAACGAAGTTCTTTCAGGAAAATAGTGTGGTGGCGATAGCCAGAAGGATACACCTGTTCCCATGCCGAACACAGTAGTTAAGCTTCTGCACGCCAAGAGTAGTTGGGGGATCGCCCCCTGCGAGGGTAGGACGTTGCCACGCAATTATTCCGGCATAGCTCAGTTGGTAGAGCACCTGACTGTTAATCAGGTTGTCGACGGTTCGAGCCCGCCTGCCGGAGTTATTATTTAATTGGAGAGTTGTCCGAGCTGGCCGAAGGAGCATCATTGGAAATGATGTAAACGGGTAAAAGCCTGTTTCAAGGGTTCGAATCCCTTACTCTCCGTAACCGAATAATAAGTTTTATGACCCGTTGGTCAAGTGGTTAAGACACCGCCCTTTCACGGCGGTAACATGGGTTCAAATCCCGTACGGGTCACTTTGGAGGATTAGCTCAGCTGGGAGAGCATCTGCCTTACAAGCAGGAGGTCACAGGTTCGATCCCTGTATCCTCCATTCCATAACAGCCTGGTTCGTTGGTCTAGTTGGTTAGGACGCCTGCCTGTCACGCAGGAGATCACGAGTTCGAGTCTCGTACGGACCGTTGTTATGTATTTGAAAATTGAATACACAACTTAGTATTATTATATCTGTTAATGGTATGGCTCGGTAGCTCAGTCGGTAGAGCAATGGATTGAAGCTCCATGTGTCGGCAGTTCGATTCTGTCCCGCGCCATTTACGGAGGGGTAGCGAAGTCTGGCTAAACGCGGCGGACTGTAAATCCGCTCCTTCGGGTTCGGTGGTTCGAATCCACTCCCCTCCATTTATAGGGATATAGTTTAATGGTAGAACTACGGTCTCCAAAACCGTCGGTGTGGGTTCAACTCCTACTATCCCTGTTAATAATACTATGGCGGTAGTGGTGAAGTGGTTAACACATCGGTTTGTGGATCCGACACGCGTGGGTTCGATTCCCACCTACCGCCCTTTGATTGGGTTATAGCCAAGTGGTAAGGCAACAGACTTTGACTCTGTCATGCGCTGGTTCGAATCCAGCTAACCCAGTTGGGTTAGGGTTAGCCAAAGTTATGGCGGTATAGCCAAGTGGTAAGGCAGAGGTCTGCAAAACCTTCATCGTCGGTTCGAATCCGATTACCGCCTTTAACCATATTATGGCCAATCAATCTATTTATTTATCATTATGCCGGAGTGGCGGAACTGGCAGACGCGCTGGACTCAAAATCCAGTGATCGTTGAGATCGTGTGGGTTCGAACCCCACCTCCGGTACTACATGGCCACATATGATGTTTCATAATCGAGAAGAACGTTGATATAACAGCGTTCTTTTTTTTGTCCCTATTTTTCCCACATAGATTCACATAGTTTATCAAAAGTGTTTGGCACATTTTGGCATTGACTCTCTTTTTTGCATAAAATTTTTGGAACAAATTTTGGCACAACTTCCTATGAAATTTCATTGAGTTTCCGCAGATCCAAAATTATCTTTCACGATTCCTCATCCTGCAGTTTCTGGACAATGTGTAGATAAATCCGAATCTCGTATCAACATTCTGATGATCTAACTGATGAGATGATAGAGAGAATCGCCAGTCGGTCGAAGGACGAGAGGAGAAACCCCATACGCACATGGGAGGGCTAGTGAATCCTCATGCGTCTGCTCGCGTTTAGAATTACTTTGGGCTTTGTATGAAACAAATCTCTTCTAAAATATCAAAGCGGCTCTTTTGTCCTTGAATTATGGCCGAGGGCAATAAGTGCGCGATCCAGCATCAATGCGCAAAAAAAGGATTGATGCCATGACATCAATCCCGGGGAGTTTCAAACTAATTAGCAAACCTACTATTGTTTAAATAAGAAGGGCTATACGTTCAAAATTTTGTTTAGAAAGTCTCGTAATCGCTCATTCTTTGGATGTTCGAAGATTTGATCCGGAGTACCTTGTTCAAGAATTTGACCATCATCAACGAACACGACCCGGTCGGCGACTTCTTTTGCAAAGCCCATTTCGTGAGTAACAACAATCATTGTCATTCCATTTTTAGCCAAGTTCTTCATAACTTGAAGGACGTCTCCAACCATTTCAGGATCTAAGGCTGACGTTGGTTCATCAAACAGCATAATATCCGGATTCATTGCGAGCGCCCGCGCAATCGCAACTCGTTGCTGCTGACCACCCGATAACGATTGGACCCGCGCATCAAATTTTTCCGATAAGCCAACCGTCTCTAGCAACCGTTTGGCCTGGTCACTTGCAGCCTTCTTATCTTCAATCTTTAATTCAACCGGAGCAAGCATGATATTTTCGCCAACGGTTAAATTATTGAACAGATTAAAGTGTTGAAACACCATGCCGATATTTTTACGAACGGTGTTGATATCGGCATTTTTATTTGCAATGTCGACATTATCAATGATAATCGATCCGGAAGTTGGTTCCTCAAGCTTATTCAGTGTTCGTAACAGGGTACTCTTACCAGATCCAGAAGGGCCAATGATGACGACCACCTCGTTATTGTTGACTGTCAAATTGATTCCCTTAAGAACCTCGTTGTTGCCAAATGTTTTAACTAAATTTGTTACTTTAACTTTTTCACTCATACGTTAGTTCTCCTTTGAACCCAGTTAGATAACCAAGTAAGCAATGTAATCACGATTAGATACATTAGGGCAATGATTGTCCAAACTTTAAAGCCTTCAAGGTTTCTAGCAATGATAATTTTACCGGTTTGCGTCAATTCAAGTAAGCCAATGATTGAAAGAATTGACGTATCCTTTAACGTAATGATGAATTGATTAATGAATGACGGGATCATGATTCGAATCCCTTGAGGTAAGATGACCTTCCTCATGGATTTACCAAATGGCAATCCCAAACTCCTTGCGGCCTCCATTTGGCCAGGGTCAACAGCCTGAATACCACCCTTCACAAAGGCGGCAATGTAGGCACCTTCGTTAAATGTCAATGTTACCACGCCTGCGACAAACGCTGGAATCTTTTCACCCGTTAAACTCGGGATCCCCGTATAGATAAACAGGGCGAGAACCAGCAGTGGCATTCCGCGGAAGATGTATATGAGGACACTGGAAAGACCGTTAAAGAACTTACCAGGCACAACCCCCAGGAGCCCGACGATCACGCCAAATACCGTTGCGAAGAATATTGATACAACAGTTAACCACATCGTCTCAGAAAACCCTGAGAGAAGGGCGCCCTTGTTTTGTTTAATCAAACCAAGGAAGCTTCGGTCCTCACTACTATTACCAGATTCGGAAGCAGCCACCTTTGCTTTATCGGTGCCAAGATACTTCGCTTTAATATTGTCATATGTGCCGCTGGCCTTTAGATCTTTTAAGCCGTTGTTGAAGGCACTCATCAGTGCCTGATTGCGCCCTTTTTTAACCGCGAATCCGTAAGGGGCACTTTCAGCCGGCTTGGTAACAATCTTTAGTTTGGCGCCTTGCTTGATTGCGTATTTCATCACAGGATCGTCTTCAAAACAGGCAGCGGAATTTCCGGTCGTGACATCCTGATACATATTATTTGAATCATCAAATGTAACGACGGTAAATCCGTATTTTTTCTTTAAACTATTGGCATAGTCAGCACCAGCAGTCCCGGTCTTAACGGCGACTTTCTTTGCTCTTAATTCTGAGAGTTTCTTAACATGACTATTTTTAGCAACTGCCATGACAACTCCAGACGTAAAGTAAGGATCGGAGAATGTAAATTGAGCCTTTCGCGCATTCGTAATGGACATTCCGGCAATGACACCATCGATTTGACCGGATTCTACCGCTTGGACGGCGGCGTTAAAGCCAAGTGGTTTAATTTTGACTTTAAATCCCTGTTCGTTTGCGATTGATCGAATAAGATCCATATCGATACCAACGTACCGATTGTGTTTATTGGCAAATTCAAATGGCGGGAACGTTACATCAGTACCAATCGTGAAGGTTTTGCCCTTAACGGCTTGATTAGTTTTACTGCCTAAATATTTACCCACAATCTTGTCGTAAGTCCCATTTGCCCGAATCTTTTTCAAGCCGGCGTTAAATTTGGTGATTAACGACTTATGCGATCCTTTTTTAACAGCAAAACCATACCAGCCAGTGTTCGCGGGCTTTGTCACAATTTTAAGTTTCAATCCCTGTTTGATGCCGTACTGCATGACGGGTTGATCTTCAAAACAGGCGACGGAATTTCCAGTCGTAACGTCTTGGTACATGTTATCAGAATCGTCAAACGTCACGGTTTTAAACCCGTACTTTTTCTTAATACTATTCGCGTAATCAGCGGCCGCAGTCCCGGTTTTCAGGGCAACGCGCTTTCCCTTAAGCTGTTTAAAGCTGGTGATGTTGCTATTTTTGCCAACAGCCATGATGACGCCAGTTTTGTAGTAGGGCGTTCCGAAATCAAACTTGGCTTGGCGATCTGGTGTGATCGTCATTCCGGCGATGACGCCGTCTAATTGTCCAGATTCAACTGATTGAACGGCTGCATTAAATCCCACTGGTTTAATGTGGACTTTGAACCCCTCTTCTTTTGCAATGGCATTCATAATGTCGATATCAATTCCGACATATTGATTATGCTTGTTTGCAAATTCAAATGGTGGGTAAGTTACGTCCGTTCCAATTTGATACGTTTTTGCTTGAGCATTGGCATTTGTCAACCCGATACAGGTAAAAAACGTCATCAAAAAAGCAACCCAGCCAAGGGTTTTGAATAAATTATGCTTCATGATTTTCCTCCTACACGTATGTAATAAAATATAACATGTGATAATGGGACTATTTTATCAGAAAATGAGGGTAATGTATAGTCATAGGTAAAAGGAACTATGTGAACTCGTAAGCTTGATGTGACACTGATTACTGATTTCAGCATTAAAATACGATTAAAAAACGATTGACAATTATGATTGCCTTACTCATAATTAAAACTAGTCGCTTGATTTAGGGTGGTTAACGCTAAAAATAAACCACCCGCGTAAATTGCTTTTAAATTCATGAATACATATGATGATTTAATTTTTGTATTGGAGGGATTATTTTGAATTTTCCAGAATCGAATAGCTTGCAACGATTACCGAAGCAATTCTTCGCTAATCTAGTCAGAAAGGTCAATGCAAAGGTTGCCACCGGTGCCGATGTCATTAACCTTGGACAGGGGAATCCTGATCAGCCAACGCCTGATTTTATTGTGAAAGCGATGCAGGAAGCAACCGCTAAGCCAGCAAACCATAAATATTCACAGTTTCGTGGTGATCCTGAACTCAAAAAAGCCGCCGCTGCTTTTTATAAGCGCGAATATGGGGTTGAATTGGATCCGGAAAAAGAGATTGCGATTTTAGGCGGTTCGAAAATTGGTTTAGTGGAATTGCCATTTGCAATATTAAATCCTGGAGATACGATGATTTTGCCCGATCCCGGTTACCCTGATTACTTGTCCGGCGTGGCATTGGCGGATGTTCGATTAGAGCTAATGCGGCTTAAAGAGGAAAATCAATTTTTACCAGACTATGATGACCTCGACGCCGCAGTGGTTCAACGAGCCAAACTCATGTATTTAAACTATCCGAATAATCCAACTGGGGCGACGGCAACTCCTGAATTCTTTAAGAAAACGGTTGATTTTGCCAAACGAAATCAAATTGGCGTTGTTCAGGACTTTGCTTATGGTGCAATTGGATTTGACGGCAAACGACCCGTTAGTTTTTTGCAAACGCCAGGGGCCAAGGACGTTGGCATTGAAACATACACATTCTCCAAATCTTACAACATGGCCGGCTGGCGGATTGGCTTTGCGGCCGGTAACGCTGACATGATTGAAGCAATTAATCTTATTCAAGATCATCTATTTGTCAGTGTCTTTCCAGCAATTCAAAAAGCGGCAATTACCGCACTCAACAGTGACCAACGGAGCGTGAGAGATTTAGTGGCGCTCTACGAGAAACGCCGAAATCAATTTTTCAGTGCTGCTCGGGCGATCGGCTGGGAACCATATCCCTCCGGCGGCTCATTTTACGCCTGGATGCCGGTTCCCAAAGGATACACGAGCGAATCATTCGCTGATCTTTTATTAGAAAAGGCAGCGGTTGCCGTGGCTCCTGGAAATGGATTTGGTGCCGGTGGCGAAGGCTTCGTGCGGGTTGGACTGTTGATTGACGAACCACGATTTACCGAAGCTTGTCAACGAATTAAGAAGCTTGGATTATTTTAATCCTTAGTTTAGCTAATTAAAAAGGGCTCTATGGCTGAGTGCGTGTCCACAAACAGTTTGCTGTTACCTGATTCATTGAGAAAATATCTAAATTAGAAGGGGTTGGCGCAAAGCTTTGAACTTTGTACCAACCCCACTATTATGCCGGATTAAGGTTAACGGCTACCAGTACCCCAGTTGTTTTGTGAGTTGAGCACGGTGTAAATCGCGCTGAGATATGCGCGCCATTTCGGTGCCGTCCAGACCAGAAGATGAACGTTCAATTGGGTGACTCCAGTGATACTTGGCAACGACATTTCCTTCACTATTTGCTGCGTACATAAGGTCCGCTTGGTAAGCCGTGTGATCCAGTCCCAGGGTGTGGCCGAGTTCGTGGGCGATGACCCCGGTCCAATACTGGCTGGTCGACATTTTAGCTGCGAGCGATGGTTTTATGTATGCAACGGGATACTTAGGGTCTTTAAAATGATTTTTGGCAATCAGAATCGTTTTTCCATTATATAGACCATCCCAATTATCGGCAGCGGTGGAAGTGAACCGAATGCTCAGGGTCTGAGTTTTACTGGTGCCCATTTTAAACACGGGGAATTTCAGCGCGGTGTTCCATTTCTGTATAGCGGCTTTCGTTAAAGGACGTAATTGATGATCGGCCACGTAAATCGTTGCCGTGTGCTTCTTAAACATCGCCCTTGGTGAAAAACTAAAGACGTTATAGGCAGTATCGAAAAGCTTTTCGTTGGTTTTGTAGTCGGCCGGCTTCAATGTTAAAATTGTTCGATCGGGATCCATATCTGGGGCTTGATTAATTAATTTAACGGTTGCCTTTTCAGAAATTGAATGGCCGTTACGCGAAGAGACGCCGTGCGTCTGCATTGCTGGCGGGATCTGATTTGCCTGAATGGGTGTCCCGCTATTGAGGCCGATGCCGAAGATGGTAAAAGCGATGGCGATAAACAGCCAGTAAATAGGTTGATGCCCAACTTGCTTCATGTGAGACGCCTCCTTGAATCTTGATAGATAAGGTTAATATAGCATAATTGAACATAAAGTGGCTCATAGAAAGTGACGAACTAAGCGTGTTGCATCGAAATAATTAAATTTATAGAAGAAATGGGGTCACAAAATGTGGTCAATCAAAACATTTGCCGAGTTATCCAACCAAGAATTATTTAACATCTATTATTTACGGGTTAAGACGTTCGTAGTCGAACAAAATCGAGTTTATCAGGAGGTTGATGCGTACGATCCTAATGCAATTCACGTTTTTAATGAGGTCGATGGGCACGTCAACGCCTATGCGAGGGTCTTTTTAAAAGATAACACTGTCACCTTTGGGCGGGTTGTCACTGCTGCTGATAAACGGGGAAGTGGTCTTGGCCGGATGCTATTAGAGAAAATTATGACGGCGATTCGGGTCTACTTTCCCAATAGGGCCATCACGATTGAATCGCAATATCAGGTGCAGGGATTTTATCAGAAATTTGGATTTGAGGTGATTGGCGAGCCATTCATCTTTGAATCCACAAAACACATTCGGATGCGGCACGCACCGATCACCACAATAGCTCACTGAAAATGATGGCCATGAATTTTATCAACTGTAATTTCGGGAGTTGGCTCGATTAAGTGGGATGTGTCCCGGTATTCAATCCGCAAGTGACTGACCGCTTTCAGGTCTGCTAGGACTTGCTGATACTTCGCTGAGTCATGATCGAGTGCCAGCAATTCGTAGGAACGAACGAGTTTGGTTTTAAGCCGGCGATTGTACAAAAAGAAATAGTAACGATTAAAAAAATGATTATCAACGATGACTAACCAGTACTGATAGTGGGGAAGCCGTTTAAAGGATTTACGGTAAGCGTTGATTAACTGCCTGGATTCTGCTAGCATTGAAAATTCACTTCCTTAATGTGATAGTGGGTTAACTATTTCTGAGTGGTAGGTCCCTAGGCTTGGTGGCCGCCAAGTAATCCTGCCCGGGCGATTGCGGTCCCGCCACTGGTTTTGGAAGATGCGCGAACAAGGGCTGTGTAGCCATAGCGTTTTCGAATCATGTCAATGGTCTTCTCAAGCTTTTCGTGGTTAATTACGCGACTGGGGGGCTCAAAAAGATTGAATTGAATCTGGCGCTTTTTGGAAATTCGGTTGCACCTAACGCCTACGGACCGGACTGGGCTGCCATCCCACTTGGCTTTAAGCAGGTAGTGGACGGCAGTTGTAATTTCCATGGTTGAATCACTTGGGTCAATCCCCATTTGAGCGGAGAAGTGGGTGCGTCCCTGCTTATCCGTATCCGCCATGCCAATAAAAATGCTGACGACTTCCGCGACAACGTGGTTTTTCCGTAACCGGGTCGCAACCTGATCGGCAATTTCACCCAGAACCGTCCACAAGTCGTTAAACGTCGTGTAATCCCGCATGAGAATTTGGGAATTGCCGTAACCTTTATTGGCGGGTCGTGGCAGGTACTTTTTTTCGATGTTAGAGTAGTCAATCCCCCAAGCATGGTAGTAAAGCTGTTCACCCAGGACACCAAAATTTTTCTTGAGTTGGTGAATATCTGCATGAGCTAATTCGGAAATGGTGTCAATTCCCATTCGGTTGAGGCGCTGAGCCGTACGACTACCGATTCCCCACATATCTTCTAAACTGGGGATTTGCCAAACTTTTTCAGGGACCATGGCATAGGTCCAAGCTGCAATCCAGGGTTCGGCCTTCTTAGCTTCGTGATCAAGGGCGAGTTTTGCTAGCAGTGGATTTTCACCGATACCAATGGTGGTAATAATCCCGGTTTCGTTAAAGACCCGCTGCTGAATTTGGCGGGCAATTTGTTCGTTAGATCCAAATAATTTGTGGCTGTGGGAAACATCAATGAAGCTTTCATCAATGGAGTAGGGAAACCAGTGGGCGTCATCGGTGAATTGGCGGTAGATCAGATTGATTTGGTAATTAAGGGCCACATAGTCTGCCATGTGGGGCTCAACCATTTCAAGATTCATTTGATCATTGATTTGAAAACGGCGGGTCCCGAGCTTAACCTGGCAGTGCTGCTTGGTGTAAGGACTTGCGGCCAGAATAAGGCCGCCGGAAGATTCTTCGCGGCTCATGACCGCAATGTGAGCTGATAGGGGATGCTCGCCGCGTTTAATGGCTTCGGTTGAGGCATAGAAAGATTTACAGTCAATACACATAATGTCATGGACTGGAAGGGCTGCTTCGTTAGCAAGGGGATTTTTCATTGTGATCACCTACCGAATGTTTGTTTGGTTATATGATACGAACATCAGTTCTGATTGTCAAGAGAACATGGCAAAATATGATGATCGATTTGGCTGGCAGATGATTTCATTTAGAAATATTGGCAATTAAAAGCGGCTGGTACAAAACCAAAAGGTTTGCGCCAACCGCTTTATCATCAATTATCAATCAAGTTTCATTTAAGGATCTTATTCTCATAAGATTTGGATAAGTCAATTCAGTTAGTCTTTTGAAACGTTTAGGAATACGGCACCCAATCCCTGATCAAAGGTGGCTTTCCATTCGCCATCGGTTAATGACTCAGGCAACAGGAAGGTACCACTGGATACGCGCTGACCAGCTCGTAATGGTTGGCCCTGGTCTTCGAGCTTCTTGACCAGCCATTGAAGGGAGTTTAATGGATTACCAAGGACTTCTGATGAGGCGCCATCCTTTAATTTCTTACCATCGTGGAATAGTTGGCACTTGACCTTTGCCAATGCATCAACGCTATCAAATAGGCGGTTAGCATCAACTTCTTGGCCGTAAACAACGTAGCCGCCAACAGCTGCATCCGCCATAACCATGTACTTGGACAGGCTTGGGAACCAGTCGCTGAATCGTGAATCAGGGACTTCGACGGCAGGGGCGACCTTTGTCTTGCGCAATAGGTCTTCAAGGGAATCTTTGCTGCTGAGGTCTTCCTTGGCAGTAAAGAGCATCTCAACTTCAGCGAGGGGTTCCATTAACTGAGCCCGATGTAAGGTGACCGGCGATTGAACGAAGTGGCTCTTGACCTGAGCACCGTATAGGGGAGAATCAGAATCAAACATATCCTGCGTTTGTTTACTGGTTAATGAAACCTTGTAGCCGCCGACTTCTTCATTTTTAAGTTCGGTAAGCCGTTTTTGAACCCGGTATGCAGCGTCTTCATCCGTCACGACGCCCTTGTAATCTGACTCCTTTAACGCGTTGTGATTTTGATAAGCGTTGAACAGTTTTTCTGCGAGTTCGTTTTCCTTAGTTGACAATTCCATAGTTGCTTGTTTTTGGGTATCCATAAGCGTGACCTCCATAAATTTAAATTAAGATTGTTTGCCTCCGCTTACTCATTTGGGAGGACAAATATGTGTGCGTTAATATGTGATTTGAAACTATGTGATAAATAACATTGGTTAAAATTGAATCAGTATGAATAACTGAAGCTATGTCGAAATAAATGGGTCTGAAATAACGGGTTAAACTATGTGATCTGATAAATGTAATCTGTAACTTGGTGACTGCCCCTAAACGTTGAGCCCGAATCTGACCGGGCGTATCGTTAGGGGTGCTAATGCCCGATTTCATATGTCCTCACCACCTTTAATAAAATTGATTAAACTCAAATGAAAAAAGCGTCCTTTAACTATCAATTGATAATTAAAGGACGCTTTCACGCGGTACCACCTTATTTTATAGCCCTATCACTAAGACTACCTCACACGTACGGCAAAATGCGATACGCTGACACAATAATGGGTGTTCCCAATTCAGCCTACTATAACGTTTGGCTAAACAGCTCGGAGATGATAATTGTCTACTAACGTGAATTGCTTCTCACCAACCAGCAACTCTCTGATCACAACTAGCGAACAATGCTTCTCGTCAACGCTTTTTCTAATTTGAATTTAATGATTGTCATTAATTTACACCCAAATTTTAATGGTGTCAACATTATTTTAAATTATTTTTCTGATTTATACGGATTTTCGCGAATCACTCGGGCTGGATTTCCGGCGATAATCAGGTTATCACCGAAGGACTTTGTGACTGTTGAGTTCGCCCCAACAACCACATTGTTTCCTAATGTTACCCCGGGTAAAATCACAGAACCGCCACCAACCCACACGTCGTTTCCAATTGTGACCGGCTTTCCCATCCCGACAAACTTTGCCCGCGATCGGGGATCCAATGAATGATAGGCTGCGTAGATCTGAACGTGGGGAGCCAGCATGACGTGATTGCCAATGGTTACCGGGCAAATGTCTAGGATAACATTATCGTAGTTGCAGATAAAATTATCACCAACGTGAATGTTGTAACCAAAATCGCAGCGGAAATTGGGCTGAACCCAGGGCTGCTTACCGGCTGATCCAAATAGCTGACGAATGATATGATCCCTTTCGTCGCTGGCGGTATCGTCCAGTTCGTTGAGCATCTTGCATAAGCGGCGGGCCCGGGTTTCATCAGCCGTTAATTCCGGATCCAAAACACTGTAGGGTTCGCCCGCTAAAAATTTTTCTTTTTCGGTTGCCATCTTAAGTACCACCTTTACTTAGCGTTTAAATTTAATAACATTATATCATATTTATTCGGACCAATTTTATTCTTATAAATTTGTCCTGATAACCTTTAAATTAAAATTAGATTGTCGCCACTCTCATTTTCGGGTATTATGAATGAAACACGTTAATTGAGAGATGAAAAGGAGAAATTTGAATGAAAGCAGTTATTACGGTAATCGGCCATGATCAAATCGGAATCGTTGCGAAGGTTTCACAACTCCTGGCGACTTTAAAGGTTAACATTACTGATATTTCCCAAACTTTGATGAGCGGAGACTTCACCATGATGTTAATGGGGGAATGGGACGATGAAGTCGTTGACTTTGACAAGGTGAAGCAGGGCCTGAGCGATTTAGGGACTGAAACCGGGTTGGATATTCATATTCAGCGTCAGGAATTGTTTGACGCAATTCAAAAGCTTTAGGAGGGCGTTTGTTCATGGAAACCAAGCAAATTTTAGATACCATTCAAATGATCTCTGAAGAAAAGTTGGACATCCGGACCATTACGATGGGGATTTCGCTGTTTGATTGTATTGACAGTGATGGCGAGAAGGCCCGGCAAAAAATTTACGAAAAATTGACGACCTCTGCCAAGGATTTGGTGAAGGTTGCTGACCAAATTGAATCCGAATATGGCATTCCGATTGTGAATAAACGCATTTCAGTAACGCCGATTTCAATGATCGCCGCTGCCTGCCATGATGATAACTACGTGGCTTACGCGCGAACCATGCAGCGGGCCGCCGAAACACTGGGCGTTGACTTGATCGGTGGCTTTTCAGCCTTGGTGCAAAAGGGATACCAATCTGGTGATCGAACGCTGATTGCTTCCATTCCTGAAGCGTTGAGTGAGACCAGCCGGGTTTGTGGGTCGGTAAACGTTGGCTCAACCCGAGCCGGGATTAATATGGACGCCGTTAAGCAAATGGGCCAGGTTGTTAAAGATCTGGCGGCAATCGATCCGGTTAGCTGTATGAGCCTGGTTGTTTTTGCCAATGCCGTTGAGGATAATCCGTTTATGGCCGGCGCTTTTCATGGGATTGGTGAAGCCGACAAGGTGATCAATGTCGGTATTAGTGGTCCGGGCGTCGTTAAGCGGGCGTTGGAAAAGGTTCGCGGTCAATCGATCGATATTGTTTCTGAGACCATCAAAAAAACCGCATTCAAGGTTACTCGAATGGGTCAGTTTGTGGGTAATGTGGCTGCCAAGCGTCTCAACGTGCCGTTTGGAATTGTTGACCTATCATTGGCGCCAACGCCAAGTCAGGGTGATTCGGTGGCTGAAATTTTAGAAGAAATTGGCCTTGAAAGTGTTGGGGCACCGGGAACAACGGCTGCACTAGCGTTGCTCAACGATGCCGTGAAGAAGGGTGGCGTGATGGCCTGTGAACACGTTGGCGGGTTGTCAGGCGCCTTTATCCCCGTTTCAGAAGATAGTGGGATGATTCGGGCCGTCGAACACAGTAATCTGAATCTAGAAAAACTTGAAGCGATGACGGCGGTGTGCTCAGTAGGACTGGACATGGTGGCCGTTGCCGGAGATACGCCGGCTGAAACAATCAGCGGTATGATTGCCGACGAGGCAGCCATTGGCGTTATTAACAACAAGACAACCGCAGTTCGGGTAATTCCGGCGACCGGTAAAAAAGTCGGCGAACGCATTGATTTTGGCGGGATATTTGGATACGCGCCGGTCATGCCGGTCAATCCAAATAGTCCAGCTAAAATGATTGCCAGGGGCGGTCGGATTCCGGCACCCATTCATTCGTTTAAAAATTAAGCGGCCAGCATTGGGAGTTACCTGGTGGCAAAGGTTGCTATCAAATTAAAAAATAACCCCGGTTAATGATGGGGTGAGCTTGGAAGAACTAGTGGGATTCCAAGCTTTTTTTCATGTTAACGCAGGGGACCCCATCTTCTATAAAAATTTCGGAGGCAATGTGGTAGCCTAAGTGCTCATAAAAATCCTTGGCAGTCACTTCGCTGTGGATGACTGATTGTTTGTAATGATGCTCGATGGCGTATGTTTCCATTGCTGTGAGCACCTTTGTGCCTAACCCCTGATGGCGATATTGTTTAAGGGTGGCAACCCGGCCAATTTTAAGGGTTTGGGGCGCAACTTTTTCAAAGCGGCAAGTTGCCGCGGGCGTTCTGCCGTCAAAACAAACCGCGTAAATTTCCTGATCCGAATCCGTGTCATCAAATTCATCTTCAAGGGCGATGTGGCGTTCAATGACAAACACTGAAAGGCGAATGTAAGCAGCTGCTGCCCTAATAGGTTTGGAATTTTCAATAACTAGGTGCATGTGATTTCCTCAATTCTGTAATTTATTATTAATCTTTTTGTAACAAATTAAATGATTCGCCAAAAAGATGGTTAATTCGTGATATGATAGATAATTGTAATTGACGACTGTGGAAGCTTGAAGATTTAATTAAGGTTTTCAATCCCAAGTCACATAGATAGATTGTACCCTCTAATGCTTGTAAAATGAAGTTAATAATTGCCAGGGAGGTTGGCAAGAGCCATGTCACGAAAAGAAAAGTATAATCGGCAAAAGAAAACAAAACGAAATCGCAGATTAACGCGAATTGCTGCGGTCGTTGTTTTATTGCTAGCCGGCGGTTTTATTGGATCACACGTTTATTTTCAAAACCATTTTAAGTGGACCAAGATTAACAATGTGAACGTTTCCGGCTTAACGGTTGCTCAGGCAACCAAGAAGTTAAATAATTCGCAGATTGATCAGAATGGGGATTACCTGGTTGTCAAGAATTCCCGAATTAAAGTGAATTCTCAGGATGTTAAGCAATTATTTAAGCATCGAAGTTCCATGACGATGTTATCTGCCAAAAAGCTAAACGCGAAAACTGAGGTCTCCAATCAACAATACCATTATCGAATGACGACCCTGCTGCCAAAGTTCAAGAATCGGGTTGATCAGCTTAATTTGACCAGGAAGCCAACGATTGATTCAACGATTCATTTGGCAAATGGGCACGTAACGGTTACCAAGGGAACTCAGGGTACCGAACTTGACAAGGCCAAGATGATCAAGGACTTTAAGAAGCAGGCTCGCGATAACCTGGTAATTGCCGTTAAGATGACGAAGGATGTTGCTGCTTCGCCGAATAGCGCCGCAATTCAAAAGCGCAAGCAGAACGTACAAAAGATGTTGAAGAGTTCGGTTACGCTGACGACCTACAATAAGTCTTATCACTTTAAAGCAGCCAAGTGGTTGACCAGCGGCCACGTTTCTGCCGATGGCACCTATCATTTCAAATCAACAAAGCTCAATCAGTGGGTTGATAAGTTTGCTAACAAGGTTGATACCTTGGGTAAAGCACTGACCGTGACGGTTCGCGGCAAAAAAGTTCATATTCCAAGCGGCGGGACCTATGGCTGGAAAGTTAACCGGCAGTTGTTGAGTAAAGCAATTCTCACAAATCTGCAGAAGAAGCAGGCCGCTTCTATTAACTTGAAGAACTATGTATCTGGAACCGGATACGGGCTGAAAGGTGCCGGAAAAACCTATGTCGCTGTTGATCTAACTAATCTGCAAGAATATGTTTATAAGAATGGCCAATTGAAGGTTAAAATTCCGATCATGTCCGGGACACTGACTGGCGGCAACGCCACTCCGACTGGCTCGTACTTCATCATGTACAAGCAGCGTCACGCAACCTTAAGAGGGAAGAATAGTGACGGATCCAAGTACGCGTCACCAGTCGGTTACTGGGAGCCGGTCACTTTGTCCGGGGTTGGCTTGCATGATTCACCATGGCAACCGGCAACCGTCTATGGTAATCCGAGTGCCCGATCACAATATCATTCCCATGGGTGTTTGAATAATCCGCCTTCGCAAATGCCAAAGGTCTGGAAGTATACCCATACTAACGAAGCCGTTGTGATTTATAAGTAATTGAGATTCTAAATTAAATGAGGTTGAGGATTAAGCTCTAAGAGCCGTCCTCAACCTCATTTTTATACTGGTTATTTGAATACCGATTAATCAGCAATCAGAATTTTGATGCCAAGATAAAGATTATAAACAAACATGCCAAAGTCAATGATTCCCACTAACAATGCCAATACAATAAACATGATGCCGGTTACCTGGGAATCTCTAGTTGTGAGCCCTGTAACGCCGAGAAGCATCACAGTTAGGATTGTGAGGACCACCGGGATTAAATGCAGGAGAAACGCTTTTTGAGCGGTTTCATGCATGTCTTGATTGTTGCTGGTTACCAACCAGACGATAAACGGAAAAATGAATGGTGCAAAGATAATCGATAGGTAAGATAACGCGTCGACGATTTTGTTCTGAGACATAGTTTCCTCCATAAATGACTGAAAATGATATTCAAATTGACTCGGGTTTATCTTTACTTAGCGTACGTTTTGTAGACTGGGGCTCGAAATAGATCAACATAGCCACCTGAACCGTGATAGTCCCGCAGCACCCTGACCTTTTGATGATTAATCGTTCGGTGGGTAATCCGCCAACCGCCATCACTTTGATAGGCGTGCTGGGCAAGGGCGTTGAATGTGTATTTGCTTGAATTCAGTACTTTGGCAACCGCAAGTTTTTTGTAACCTTTCCAATTGGATCGAAAGAGACTGTGCGTGTCACCTTTGTAAGTCTGGGTAACTGAATACTTGTTGATATGGGTAACACAGATATGGCCATTAACGTATGAGTACCAATTACCCTGCCAGCTGGAAGGCGTTTGGGAATGCACCTTGCCGGTTTTGAAGTAAGCCGCGTTGGCTGCGGTTGGGGTGGTTTGACTAATCAAAAGGCCCGTGACCATTCCAAAGATAGGTAATGCCAGAAGCGTGATGAATCGTTTAATGATTTTGATAAATTGCAGATCCTTTCATTAAAATAAGTTGTTGTCGACCTAAGAAGCGACGTTTAAATGACAATCTTAATAAAAAATATATCGTTTTTGGGGGTTGTTTGTCAAATGTCCCGTGGGTTTGGTCGGAGGCAAATGGCGGTTTGTCTGAATTTACAAACGGAGGCCAATCATGACATCTTCATGGTTAGCCTCCGCTTTTCATTTTAAATAAATTTTAACTGCTTGTTGGTACATTGAAAACGAAACGAATGAAGTTTATGAATCTGAATGTTTACTTCGACGAGTTGGATGTTGCCGCTCATCTTCTTCAAGCTTCTTCTGATACATCTTGTCAGTGACGTATGGATAGGTCCACTTGATCATGGCTGACATGATGATCGGTAAGGTAATTGCCAGGATGATGAGGCCGACAATAACGGTCGTTGCCACCTGGATCAACGTTAAGACGTTTGATGGAATTAGCGCTGCGAAGGTGCCGCCCAAAATGATCGCGGCGGAAATGACAACCGTGCCGATAATTGTGGCCGAGTGAAGAATTCGGCGGCGAACGTCTGGAATTGCCGATGCGTCATCCCGATAACGCATCATCAGGAAGATACTGTAGTCAACTCCCAAGGCGATTAACATGATGAAACTGAAGAATGGCGTGTTCCAAGTTAACATATCGCGCGCCATCAGGTAACCTGACAGCCACCGGGTAACTTGCAATGAGCCAAAGTAGGTGACAATCAGCGTGCCGATAATTGTGAGGGCCTGAACCAGTGATCGGGTTACGATCATTAATGCCAGACCAATTCCAATCAGCATAATTGCAACGGTTCGTAAGAAATCACCATTGGCGGTTTTCTGTAAATCAGCGGTTTGCGAACTCTGACCACCGATGGCAACCGTGGCGTTTTTAAGGTCCGTATTCTTCAAGCGGGCTTTGACGTCGCTTGAAATTGTCCGGATTCGGTTAGCCGATTGCGTCGTGCTTGGATCTGAGTTGAGGACAATGGTTAAACTGCTGATTTTACGATTCTTGGACATAAATGCATCCAGAGAAGGGGTGAAAGTTGGGCTCTTAATTGTGTCGGCAGGCATGTAGAAGGTGTTACCAAGATAGGACTTTTGCATCTGTTTGAGGTAATTGTTAACGGTATTGGTGCCATTATCAATTTGACCAAGGGCGGTGGTTGCCGAAGTCAGCCCCTGTTCAAGCTGCTGGGTTTGGGCTTGAAGCTGTTTCATCTTGGTATTAAGTTCCTGGACGCCGGTGTTCACTTGAGCGCTGCCGCTGGCAACCTGCCGCGCGCCTGAGTTCAGGGATGCGCTCTTTTGTTGCAGTTGAGAACTTCCTTGGTTAAGCCGATTTAAACCGCTGGCAAATGGGGTTGCCTGTGATCGTAGCTGACCTAATCCGGCGCTCACTGAACTGGACCCAGCCGCAAGGGTGCCGGCGCTTCGCTGAATGGCACTTAAACGAGCCGTTTTCCGCTGAAGCTGGCGAATTCCCGCCGTCACACGTTGGCTGCCGGATTGCAGGCGGCCAACACCGGCAGTGAGAGAACCGGCTCCAGAACTTAGCTGGGCGGAGCCACTTGATAATTGGCCGACCCCGGCGGTGTATGATGAAACGCCCTGGCTTAACTGTTGGGCACCAGACTGCAAGCTCTTGGCGCCATCAGCCAATTTCTGGACCTGAGCAGTGCTCTGTGACGTGTTGGCGTTGGCAAGCTTTTGGTTGGCACTCTTGAGGCCTTTTTGAACCTTTTTAAGCCCGTAGTTGGCTTGATTTAAGCCGCTGACAAGTTTTCCGAGCTGACTCTTGAGATAGAGTTGGTTAATCTTGCTACCGCTTGGACGGGTAACGGAAGTGACTGACTTGACGCCGGGTTCGGATTTTAGATACCCGGTTAAATCGTCGAGTTCAGCTAAGTCCTTTTGATTATTCAATGGTTTCTTGTTTTCAATGTAAAGGGTTGATGGGCCTGACATTCCGGCAGGATAGTGAGCCTGAATAACGTTGTAGCCGGCTTTTGATTGAACTGAATCCGGCAATTCATCGGCGTTATTAAAGTTGAGTGGGTGATTGCCGACAAACAGTAATGGAATGGCAGCAATCACTAGGATGCCCACCATCACGAAGGTGTGTGACAGGGTGAATTTGGACAAGAAATTCCATAAAAAACTCCGGTCATGCGCCGATAAGTTTTTGCTTGGCCAAAAGAGTCGCTCGCCAAGGGTTGCCATAAAGAACATGTTGAATGTGAGGAGCACTAATAGCAAGATAGCGACACCGACCGCCACGGCAACGCCTGACCGATAAAATGAGAACTTGGCCAGGGAAAGCGCGGTAAATCCAATCAGAACCGAAGAACCACTGTATAGGATGGTTCTGCCGGCGTGGTGACGGGCAGTTTTGGCCGCCGCGACCGCCGCTTGGCCGTTTTTGATTTCTTCTTTAAACCGATCGTAAAGCAGAATGTTGTAGTCGGTACCAATTCCGAACAGAACAACCACTAAGAACACCTGGGTAAAGTTGGAAATTGGGAAATTGAATTTGTCAGCTAAATTCATCACGATATTCAGTGATAACAGGTAGGATAACCCAACCGTTAAGAGTGAAATAATCGGGATGAGCAGCGATCGAAAGACAATAATGAGGACAATAAAGATGAAGATTGCCGCAATAATTTCAGTTTTCTGCAGCCCTTTTTCAGTGACGGTTGAAAAGTCTTCATTTAGGATATCGTTGCCGGTAACGTAGGTTCGAAGTCCCGGCGTGTTCATCTTATTCAGTAATTTATTTGTTTGAGTACGAACCTTATACTTGTTTGGCAGCGTGACCATCACCATCTGGGTGGTCTTGTCATCGGAAGTCAGCTGCTTTTGGGCCGCAGCGTTGTCCCCGGGACTGGTAACGCTTGTCGTATGTAGACTTGAATCGTTACGGATTGCTGTTGCGGTATCGTTGACTGCCGCAGTCTGATCAGTCGTTAATTTGCCGTGCTTATTGTTGAAAACCAATATTAAGGTTCGCACGGATTTGCCGCCGGCTGCCTTCTTTTGAATCTTATTGGCAACCTGGCTTTCAACGTTTGCCGGTAACGTAACGGCCCCCTTATCACGAACTAATTGCGAAATATTCGGTAGGGTGAACATCGCAATCAGGGCTAACCCGATCCAGATGATCAGTGCCAAGACGTGTCTTTCACGAAATCTTTGCATGAAATTCTCTCCTCTTTCTGGTAATCTATTCTTTGAATCTTTGAATGAACAATTGTTTAAATTTAGACACTTGTATAAGCTACGTAAAGATGATAAACTCAGCCTGACAATCATGCAAGTTACAATTTCTTGCATTTGTTTAAATTTAGACAAAAAGCTAAAAATGCAAAATATGAGGTAATGATAATGAAATATGATTTATCCAAAAAACCAACGCGGGGGGCTGAGCGAACCTTGACGGCGTTTTTTGAAACGATGCTGAGCTTGCTGTCACAAAAGTCGTTTGACAATATCAGCGTCAACGAGATTTGTAAGGTCAGTAACTTTCCCCGGGCAACTTTTTATAATTACTTCGACGATAAGTATGACTTGGTCGATTATTGTTGGCATGTTTTGGCTGCCGAAATTGAAGTCGATCAGATTCAGTCAGCACCCTCAGATAATGAACTTTTGATTTACTTTGATCGGCTTTACGATATCTTTGAAAAGCGTCAGGACCTGTTGAAAGACATTTTGAAAAATAATGACTTCTCCGGCACGCTAATCACAAGCTTTATTAACTATCTGAAAGCCATCATGCAGAAGATCTTTTATGAGTCGCTGGCCTACACCAAGCCCGATGTGCCTACAGAATTGATGGCCGATCACTGCAGTGAAACGGTTTTGCTGATATTGGAGTGGATCTTCCTCAAGCAAAAGCCAACCACCAAAGCGCAGGCTCACAAGTATCTCAACGCGCTTCTAAATTGACCGGAATGCCGCGTTGCATGTACCTGTTATTATATACGTTTCCGGATTTTAGCTCAACGAGTTTCGGTTTAAAACCAGGCAAATGTGAAGCAGCGCGTTAACCCGTTTTAAAACGGTGGGGAGATTTAACGGTCCTTTGCGATCAGAATTTAAACAATGAGGCTGAGACAAAACTAAAAGTTTTGCTTCAGCCTCATTGTTAAGTTCGAATATTACCTAGCAGAATCGTGCGCCAACAAGCAACTTCCTGCTATATAAGTGAATTATCCAAATATCTAAATCCATGATATTTGAATGATTCACATATACCCCGGAAGTTAACCACTTTCCCACACGCACGTATTTAAACGTCATTAAAAATGATAATGAGCGATGGCCTTTAAATAGTTGCTTCTTCGTACCGGGGTTGATGATGAGATCCCACCGAAATTCACCCAGGTTCCGTGACCGATACCCAGCTGCTTGAGCGTCTTGTTGATAAAAATCTTCTTAATGGCATTTCCTGAGAAGTATTTTAAATAAAGGGTGGGTGACGTCGACGTTGTGAAGACATAGGCTCTTTGAATGTTAGTTAATTCGCCTTTGACCCCGGTTTTAGTCACGGTATGTGACAGTCCGGGGCCTTCTTTCATGACCTTATCAATGAATCCCTTCAGCATGGCCGGGACGCTGTTCCACCATACCGGCGTAATGATGATTAATTGATCAGCAGTCCGTAATTCGTGCAGATAAGCGGTGACCTGGGGATCATGGGTGCCGCCATCGTGAAACAGCTCTAATTCTTTGGCGTCGTAAATCGGGTTAAACTGCTCGCCATAGAGGTCGATCAAGTGCCACGGGATTTTCTTCGACCGCAGATTGTAAATAACCTGATCCAAGACGGCGTGGTTGAAGCTTTGATTATATGGATGACAATAAACGATTAAAATGGTCGTCATTTGTATGAACTCCTATTAATTTGTGGGGATGCCAATGAGTTGATAAGCAACCGATTTTAAAAACTGGCGGTTGTACGTCACGGCTCCATTTCTGATCAACAACCCGTAACCCTGAATGAACGACCAAAGTTTGATAAACAGGTCGCCCTCAGAGTTGGTATTTTCAGGCGATTCACTCAATGAGTCAATCACCTGATGAGTGAGATCTAGTAATTCAAAATGGTGCGCTTGATCGGTGCTTGAGTAAATTGAGGTGGTACTGGGGTTAAAAAATAAAAAATCGGTTAAAAAAGGTTGAGAGGCAATCTTTTGGATAACAAACTCTCCCAAATCGATGAGGCGTGTCATGGCATCTGGCGAGTGGCCAATTGCTTTGGCTGCTTGCTCAGTAAACCGTTGAGAAATGCGGATCGATGCTGCTTCGAACAGCGCCTCCTTACTGGCAAAATGTTTATAAAATGAGCCGGTGGTCAGATGCAGGCGACCCAGTAATTTTCGAAGTGAAATGGATTGGTAGCCGTTTTCGGTAATCATTCGGATCGCTAAGTCGACAATGTCGTTTTTTGTGCTATTGGTTCTGCCTGCCATAGGGGCGCCTCCTTATCATCATAAAAATAACACTGTTATCCTATGGACGTAAAGTTAAAAATGATCCATTCAAATAAACAACACCAAAACAACCGCCCCGGATTCAAAAAGCTTTGAAACTGGGACGGCTGTTTTGGCGCAAATGCCGGAAGTAATTTTAATGAGCGTTTATTTAACGACGGTTGCCGTCTTTGATGTCAATTTGTCACCGGCAAACATTAAGCTGATTGACCGGCCGTCTTTTCCGGTGGCGTACGTCAAATTTCGGGCGGATAAATCACCAGAACCCGTGACCGATTCCGCATCCGGAGTCCCTAAAACGTTAAGAACTTGGCGGTAGGGATTCCCCTTATGGACCTGATTAATACTGGCTGTTGAAATGTAACGTCGCTGATGAATGCCGGCTTCTATGTAGCCCTTTCCAATTGCGTGGCCGTTTAAGAATTCGACGGTGACGGCTGATGCTTTGAAGTGATCGCTGACATTTTTCCAAGCGTATTGAACGGCCGCCTTTTTATTGGTGCTGTTAACGGTGACCTGACTTTTCGAATCCGGCTTGCCGAATGCTTTCAAGATGGTGGATTGGGCATCCCCGTCTTTAGGACCGGTAACGTTTCCGGTTTGGATTTTTTCATAGTCGTCATGGGTGATTGCCGAACCGTTATTAGCGACGCGGAATGATGAAGATGACTTTTGCGATGACGAAGCAGTCTGTGATTTGGTCTTTGATTGGCCACACGCGGCCAGGGCCATACTAAGAAGCAGGATTGTCGGGATGAGAATGATTTTTTTCACGTGAATTTCCCCCATTGGTTTGATAAGTCTTTATAGATAACCTTACCAAAGATTGGCTGGGCCAAAGACATTCTTAAGAAAAGATTTAGTAAGAATTTTGGCTATCAATATATGTTATAAAACATAACATTAATTTTAAGATTACCCGAATTTAAACGTTGGAGTTCGATTCCAAGACGGGGAATGTTATGTATTGGTTTACCCTTTGATTGACTGAATTTAAAGGAAAATATTGACAAAATTTTGAATAGGTATATATTAGTACTTGTTATTAGATGTCATAAAACATTACATGAAATGAGGATTGATTATGAGACTTGAGAGAGATTGCATTGGTGAATTGCCAGTTCCGGATGACGCGTTGTATGGAATCCATTCGTTAAGAGCTGTTCGTAATTTTCCCATTACCGAAGAACGGGTCAACCCGGTGATGATTGAAAGCTATCTGCAAATCAAGAAGGCTGCCGCAATGGCAAATGTTGAGGCAAAAACCCTGGATAAACAAAAGGGGGCTTTCATTGTCGCAGCCGTCAATCAGCTGTTGTTCTCAAAGGACTATCGTTCGATCATTGTCCCAGCAATTCAGGGTGGTGCAGGGACTTCAACCAATATGAATGTGAACGAAGTTGTTGCCCACTTGGCAAGCCGCCTAAGTGGTCGTGATGGCCATCAACCACTCATGATTCACCCGAATGATGATGTCAATCAGTCGCAGTCGACTAACGATACTTATCCGACTGCTGGTAAAATGGCAATGCTGAAGCTTATTTCGCCCCTTGAAACGGCGCTCACAGAACTCATTGACGCCCTAGATGCCAAGGCAGCCGCCTATCGAGATACCATTAAGGTTGGCCGGACCCAGCTTCAGGATGCCGTTCCCACCACATTTGGTCGCAGCTTTCGAGCTTATCGAAGTTTATTTAGCCGGGACCTTTCCCGAATTAAGGACGTTAAAAGAACGCTAGCGGAAGTTAATTTAGGCGGGACGGCGATTGGAACCGGCATTAACACGACGTCAACTTACCAGCGGCGAGTGGTCCCCATTTTAAATCAATTGAGCCACTTATCTCTTACAACCGCCGGTGATTTAGTGGATGCAACGCAAAACAGTGACGCCTATGTGGCGTTTTCAGGGGTCCTCAGGGCACTGGCCGTTGATTTATCGAAATTCAGCAATGACCTACGATTACTATCAAGCGGTCCGCAGGCCGGGTTAAATGAGCTTCAACTTCCCAAGGTTCAGGCGGGTTCGTCGATCATGCCCGGCAAAGTGAACCCGGTGATTCCCGAAGTTGTCAATCAGGTTGCCTTTGAGGTGATTGGGCATGACACGACTGTGACCCTGGCCGCTGAGGCGGGGCAGCTTGAATTAAACGCGTTTGAACCGATTATGTTCAAGTCAATTTTAACCAGTGAAACGCATTTGACTAAGGCGATTAAAACCTTAGTGGTAAACTGCATCAATGAAATGACGGCAAACGTTGACGGCTGCCGCGACGAGGTTGAGCGGTCGACCATTTCAGCGACGGTCCTGTCACCGTATTTGGGGTACGAAAAAACAACGAGTTTGATTAAAGAAGCCGCGGCGAAGCATCTTTCGGTTAGACGGCTGGTTAAAAGTCGCCATTTAATGGCAGATGAGTTAATTGATCAGCTATTTTCACCGGCGTCCCTCACGCATCAAGCGCCAGCGGACAAGATGTTGGGTGATCTAACGGCGACCGCTCATCACTAATAAGTGATGTCAATAAGCAATTGGCTTTCTGAGTCGGTAAAAAAGAGTGAGACGGAAAGCTGACTTGGAGCGCCCATTTTGGGACCTTAAAATTCGGATCAATATAAAACAATCTAAGATTAATTTCAGTTTCTAGCTGGATTTAATCTTAGATTGTTTTACTGTCGGCAACTTGTTGGGACATCCCATCACCTAAGAATCTTGAAACCAACGGCCGGCTGAGTTTCCGGCTTTGGGGCGCCTTCGACTGCTCAACGCTGATAATTGTATCCATCTTTGCACCCCCCGTTTCAATAAAGTCATATAATGATGGTGTTAAATGCTTCGCAATTCAGCGCGATTAGGGGGGAGCGTATGAATAAGTCAGAATCAACGCAAATCGACGATGTCGCCAAAGCAGACCTGAAGCAGTTGCTGGCGCAATATCATACCAGCTCAAACGGACTGACAAGCCAGGCGGCTGCCGATCGATTGGCTCAAGATGGGCCCAACACGATTCGCAATGTGAAGAAACGATCCGAAATCCTGGTCTTTATTGAAAATTTCACCTCAATGATGGCGATCCTTCTGTGGATCTCCGGGATCATTGCGATGGCTGCTCATATGGTCGAACTTGGAATTGCCATCTGGGCAGTTAACGTGATTAACGGGTGCTTTTCGTATTGGCAGCAGCACGCCGCTCAAAAAGCGACTGATTCGTTGAAAAAGATGTTGCCATCCTATGTAAAAGTTCGCCGGGACGGGCAGTCTCTGCGGGTGAACACTGAAGATGTGGTCACGGGTGATTTAATCGAGCTTCAAGCAGGCGATGCCGTGCCCGCAGACGCGCGAATTATCACGTCCGCTAACCTGGAGATTGATGAGTCATCGCTGACAGGTGAATCGGTACCGGTTGATAAAACCCCGGAGTATCATCATGGTCAGGGGGAATTTTCCCAGGACAACATGCTTTTTGCCGGGACGGTCACCGCAAATGGCACCGCGTTGGGGTTAGTTTACGCGACCGGGATGGATACCGAATTTGGTCGGATCGCCACATTGACTCAGGGGCAGAAGAAAGTTGTTTATCCGCTCCAACGTGAATTGAATCATTTAACCCGTCAGTTAACGATTATCGCGATGGTGATTGGAATCGCGTTCTTTGGTTTGGCAATTTTCTTTGTGCATTATCCGGTTGCCAATTCATTTATCTTTGCGTTGGGGATGATCGTGGCCTTTATTCCAGAGGGGTTATTGCCGACGGTAACCCTCTCCTTAGCCCAGGGAACCCAACGAATGGCTAAACGACACGCGTTACTTAAAAATTTAAATAGTGTTGAGACACTCGGTGAAACCACGGTTATCTGCTCAGATAAAACCGGGACGCTCACGCAAAATCAGATGACGGTCAATCACCTTTGGTTGGCCGGAAACACCTATGATGTCACTGGTACGGGTTACGTTACCAACGGCAAAATAATGGCTGGCAATCAGGTCGTTTCTCTGGAACAGGATTCTGATTTGGCAACCCTTATTCGAATTGCGACTCTCGATAATGATACCAGCGTTGATGAAGGGACTGGTAATGAGAAAGCAAAAATTCTCGGGACGCCTACCGAAGCGGCACTAGTTATTTTGACCCGCAAAGCTGGGGAGGATCGCCAAGCCCTCACGAAGCAATTTGAACGGTTGGGGGAACTGCCCTTCGACTCTAAACGAAAATTAATGTCAACCATCACTAAAACCCCGGCTGGAAATCGGCTGATCTATACGAAGGGGCGTTGGGGAGCGAGTTGGCCGCTTGTGACCGAATTTTAGATAAGGGCGTTGTCCGGCCGCTAACTGAACAGGATCGGCAGCGCATTGTGACCGCAAACGAGCAGTATGCCCGCGAAGGATTACGCTCACTAGCATTTTCATATCGGGAAGTGACCGCAGACGATCCGCTTGCCGGGACGAAAATTGCTGACTACACTCCCCAAACCGCCGAAACGCACATGGTTTTTGTCGGGCTGACGGTGATGTCAGACCCACCCCGCCCGGAAATCTATGATGCGGTCCAAAAATGTCATCGGGCCAGGATTCGGATCATTATGGTGACTGGTGATAGTCCGGTGACGGCTAAAAGTATCGCCACAAAGATTGGAATTACGTCGGCTAACGCGCGGGTGATCTCCGGTGACGAGCTGGATCAGTTATCCGATGATGAATTACGCCAAGCTTTGAAGGGGGAGGTTATCTTTGCCCGGGTGGCCCCTGAACATAAATTTCGAATTGTGTCGATGTGCCAAAAAAACGGTGAAATTGTCGCGTCAACCGGCGACGGTGTCAATGATGCCCCGGCCCTGAAGCGGGCTGACATTGGGATTGCAATGGGTGTCACCGGAACCGATGTGGCCAAGGATGCCGCCGACATGATTTTAACCGATGATAACTTTGCTTCTATTGTAAGTGCGATTGAAGAGGGGCGGACGGTTTATAGTAACCTGCAAAAATTCTTGCTTTACATTCTTAACAGTAACGTCCCCGAAGCCGCTCCATCCGTTGTCTTTCTTCTCACCAGGGGATTGGTTCCGTTACCATTAACCGTGATGCAAATCTTAACGGTTGATTTGGGAACTGACTTACTGCCGGCACTTGGATTGGGAATTGAAAAGCCCGAACCCGGAATGATGGATCAGCCCCCGCGGCCTCAGAATAGCCACCTATTAAATCGGCAGATCATTTGGAAAGCGTTCGGTTTATACGGGTTAGTTGCGTCGATCATTTCAACGTGCGCGTACTTCTTTGTTAACTATGTTCATGGCTGGCCAAACGTTGCGTTAGCCGCATCTGGAAGTCTGTATGCTCAGGCAACAACCATGACGCTTGGGGCGATCATTTTCTGCCAGATTGCCGCGGCAATGAACTGCCGAACCCAAATTTCATCGGTCTTTTCGGTGGGACTTTTCAGCAACCGGCGCATTTGGCTGGGAATTGTGGTTGAAATCGTGCTCCTGGGAATTTTGATGGAAGTGCCATTGCTCCAAGAAATTTTTAATACGGCACCTCTTAATTCGGCCGAGTGGTTATTTCTCGCATGTATCCCGATTCCACTATTTTTATTGGAAGAGGGCAGGAAGCTTTTGGTTCGTCGTTTGCGAGCTAGAAGCCGATCCTGATTTGACACGTTATTCTTGAGTTGGGTATACTATCAAAACGATGATCTTTTGAGCGAAGGAGTGAGGTTATGGTTTTGGTGAGAGAGTGTACCCTGGTTGATGTGGCCGCGCTTGAAAAAATTAGCCGGCAAACGTTTAGCGAATCGTTTGCCGACCAAAATAGTCCGGATGATCTTAAAAATTATTTGGCACAATCATTCAATCCGGACCAGTTGACGTTGGAATTATCAGATTCTAATTCTGCGTTTTACTTTATCTACGTGGCTGATCAGCTTGCCGGTTATTTAAAAGTCAATTTCGATAACGCGCAAACTGAAAAAATGGGGGCTCAGACCTTGGAAGTTCAACGGATCTATATCTTATCCGCTTTTAAGCACCAAGGGCTGGGGACCCACTTGATTCACAAAGCCAGTGAGCTTGCCGGCCAGCTTCACAAGCACCGAATTTGGCTGGGGGTGTGGGAACACAACCAGCCTGCTCGGAGATTTTATGAGCATCTGGGGTTCCAAGTGATTTCGGATCATATTTTTACGCTTGGTCAAAGTCGGCAGCGAGATTTGATCATGGCAAGAGGCTTAATTTAAAGGGCAGCTGGGAAACTATCACGGTCGTTAAAACCGTGGCGGCTTCCCAGCTGTTTTCAAATGGTAATGACAACTCCAACACCAATTAGAAATAAGCCAATAATGCCAAGAAGGATACATCCGATTTTAATTAATTGAACATCCCTTTTTGGGAGGTCGGAAAAAACAACCCGCGTATTAGCAAAGGTAAATAATTCCGTGTGTTCAAACCAGCCAATTAGGACGGCACCTATCAGGATTATAAAACCGATCAAGATAATTCCGGTCTTAAAAAGCCAGTTAATCTGTAGCAGACTCCCCGCAATTACAAAGAGACACGATAAAATAAGCGATAATAAAAAGGTTGATTTGAGTTGCTTTTGAGTCATGGGAAGATCCTCCTGTTGTTGGTTTTAAAACGCGGGATAAAAATCAATGGCCATTGGTTTTTATCCCGCGTTTTAAACGGTTTATTGATACTTATCCGCGATGTTATATTTGATTTTTCCCTGATCAACTTTTAGCAGGGTTTGCTTCTTACCATCTTTTGCGGTGACCTTGAATTTGGAAAACAACTGGTTGGCGTAAACGTGCTTAAACGCTTTTGAACGGTTCTGGATCTTCGAAACGAACCGGTTCCAAGTAGCGGGTTTACCCTTCTTGAGATCTTTAACCGCCTTGCTTGATTTTGAAATGGTGATTGTGACCCCCTTGTTTTTATCAACGTCAATTTTGGGCTTATGACCAAACGGGGTTTTAGGCTGGCTGTTAAATAAGTACTGATTCAACTCGCGACCAACCGTTTTGTGACCAGGGCCGTCTTGGAGCCGACAGGAGGCTGCGAAAACCATCACGATTAAAAACGCGATGATCAACGTTGTCAGTCGTCCAAGCGGGGTCTGCCGCCACTCTACGATTCGTTCGACGCGGGTATTCTTAATTTCATCTTCTTCCAACCATGGCTGCTTTGCGCCACAGTAGGGGCAAAAATTTGCGTAAGCGGGGATTGTTTTGCCACACATCACGCAAACCTTAGTCTTATTTTCCGACATCCCTGTTCCTCCAATATGTACCTGAAATGTTAACGAAAAACGGTCAATGAGACCAACATCGTTATTGATTATCAGGATGATTATGTGTGCTCCAAATCCAAACTAACAATTATTATACAACTGTGGGCGTTAAAATGGGGTGTGATGGGAAAAATGATGACGAGTTGTAACATAGCAGCCGGTAGGTACCGACTTTCGGGAAAACAACTTCAAATTTACAACTCGATCGGCAATTACGGCAATTTAAAGGGATGCTTTTCAAACTGTGAATGGTTTGAAAAGCATCCCTTGTTATCTTTGTTAACGAGCTGCTAACGATTCGTTACGCCTCTGGCAGGTGTTTAGCAATGAACTCCTTAATTGGGAGGCGAAAATCCAGATAGTCCTTCTCGATCTTCTCACGGGACCAGTCCCACCAGGCAATTTTTTCCATATCGGTCTTAATTTCGTCGGCAAAGCGGTCCTTGATGGGTTTGGCGGGGACGCCACCAACGATGGTGTATGCGGCCACGTCCTTGGTGACGACGGCACCAGAGCCGATAACCGCACCATCCCCAATTGTCACGCCCGCCTGAATAATGGCACCGTGGCCGATCCAAACGTCGTTACCAATGGTGGTGCGGCGGTGGGTACGGTTCTCAAGGAATTCGGCATCCGGATGATCAAACCCGTATGCCGCACCATTATAGAGGGAAATGTGTTGGGCGGGCCGATCGTAAGGATGATTAGTCGGGCCAACGCGGACCATCGCGGCCATGCTGATGAACTTCTTTAAATCACTATTTTGAATGAAGCAGTATTGGCCGGTATAGCTGTAATCGCCGATGATGCTGTTATCAATTAGGTTACTAGCACCAATCTCAACCCACTGGCCAAAGGTGGTTCTCTTGAACTGGGTATCCTTGCCAATCGTCGGCTGATGCTGGGATAATCCAACAAAGTCAATGTGCATCGTCATCACTTCTCTCTTTTGGGTGGTGATAATATATTATAATATTTGGGCAAAAAAGCAACAAAAAATTGTGGCGGATTATGTGTAATTTGCCACAAACTTTTAGCGATTTTTGAAAATTTTTTTAGAGGCATTTAACGCCTTTTTCGAAAAAATGATGACTGGATGAAGGCACTCCAGTAATTTAAGAGTTGCTGCAGCCTTTAATTTGCCGGTGTCTCGGTAAAAATAGACTGAAGCGGTCTTTGACCAACCAACTTGTTAGATGCAGCGAATTCAAAAAATCGGCGGGAAATTGCCTTAATAACTGAAAATGGTCGCGAATTGATTATAGATTTATTTCACTAACTTACGATTTGATAGCGATATTTGTTCACAATTCATAAAACTTTTTTTAGATTGTGAAAAGGTTACGGAGAGTAACCGTTTGGAAAATCTCACACAAAATTCTGGCAATTGCTGCTGAAATTAACTTGCAAAATCGCTCTGAGTACGTTATAAATAGAGATGTAAGCGGTTGTTATTGAAACGCGAAATGGAAATTCGACGTTAGTAAAAGTTACGAGCTTACCTGTAATTATGGGACGAAGCGTCTGTAACTTTGTGAACGATTTTCCATTATTTGTTTGCTGGCAATTGCTCACTGAATAACAATAAGAACGTTATGGAGATGTGATTATGCGAATTAAAGCAGCAGTTGTTAATGAAAAAGGCGGCAACTTCGAAATGAAAGATGATGTCGAGTTAGCCGATATGCAGGCTGACGACCTTCAGATTCATATGGTTGCTTCAGGAATCTGTCACTCAGATGAAGCTTTACGTAAGGGGACCGCGGAAATTGGTTATCCAATTGTTCTTGGTCATGAAGGATCAGGAATCGTCGAGAAGGTTGGCCCTGAAGTAAAGAACTTCAAACCTGGCGATCACGTTGTATTGTCGTTCTATGGCTGTGGAAATTGTATTAATTGCTTAAAGGGAATTCCAACTCAATGCTTGAATTACGCCGCAAATAACTTGTCTGGCGTTCGTCCTGATGGCAGTGCTCATTTCACTGAAAATGGTCATGACGTTGCCGACATGTTTGATCAATCATCATTCACCACGACAACCGTTGTTCGTGAACGAAACGCCGTTAAGGTTCCTAAGGATCTTGATCTCCGTGAACTTGGACCGTTGGGCTGCGGCTATGTAACTGGTAGTGGGACCGTCTTCAACACCTTGAAGCCGGAACCAGGATCAACAATTGCCGTATTTGGTACCGGTGCCGTTGGCCTCGCTGCAATGATGGCCGGCCGGATTTCCGGATGCACCAAGGTCATTGCCGTTGATATCGTGCCATCACGATTGAAGTTAGCCAAGGAACTTGGCGCAACTGATGCCATCAACAGCAAGGATGAAGATGCTGTTGAAGCAATCAAGAAGTTAACCGATGGCCATGGTGTTGACTATGCTGTTGACACAACCGGGGTTAAGAAAGTCATGGAAGATTCAATCCAGGCTTTGGCTCAAGGTGGGACAACCGCAACAATTGCCGTTACCGACCAGCATATCGATCTTGATACTTGGAACGATCTTTGCACCAGTGATCGCAAGGTTGTTGGTGTTAACATGGGTGACTCAATCCCTCAAGTTGACGTTCCTCGTTTGATTCGGTTCTATCAATTAGGCATGTTTGACTTTGATAAGACTGAAAAGTTCTACAAGTTTGAGGATATTAACCAAGCCAATGCTGATTCAGTCAGTGGTAAGACAATCAAGCCTGTCTTGATTATTGACCCTGACTACAAGCCAGGCAAGTAAGGCTCATAATTGCAATAAATGATCTAAGAGAGGGTCAATTGCAATGGTTCGCGTTACGTTCAATCTGTTTGATACGAAAATCTAATATTTGTTTCCTGCCAGTAAGGCGTTCAATTACACTGTTGCCGACAGGTAAGATGAAAGGAAGCAACATATTATGGCACAAAATGCTGTTGCATTGAAGCACTATCAAATGTATATCAATGGTAAGTTTATGGATTCTAAGTCAGGCAATGAAATCACGGTTATTAATCCGGCAACTGGTGAAAAGATTTCAACGGTGCCAGCTGCAACTCGTGAGGAAGCGCAAGAAGCGATTGACGCTGCTTACGAAGCTGAGAAGACTTGGAAGAAAGTGCCGGCTGCAACTCGTGGGCAATATTTACACGATGTCGCAACTGAAATTCGAAACGAGAAGGATCACTTGGTTGAAATGCTCCAAGAAGAACAGGGCAAGATCAAGTCATTAGCAACCACTGAAATTATGTTCTCTGCCGACTACTTTGACTACATGGGAAGCGCCTCACGGACATATGAAGGTGAAATTCTTCAATCAGACAATAAGAATGAAAATATCATGATTGCTAAGCAGCCAATTGGTGTTGCTTCAGGCATCTTACCATGGAACTTCCCATTCTTCCTGATTGCTCGTAAAATGGGTCCGGCTTTGGTAACTGGTAACACAATCGTTATGAAGCCAAGTTCTGATACCCCTAATTTGGGATTGGAATTTGCTAAGATTGTTGAAAAAGTTGGGATTCCAAAGGGTGTTGTTAACATTATTTCTGGTCGCGGCTCCGTCATTGGTGACGAGTTGACCAAGAACAAGAAGGTTGGCATCATTAGTTTGACCGGATCCGTTGATTCAGGTAAGCGGGTTATGGCCGGTGCCGCTACCCACATGGCAAAGGTATCCCTTGAATTAGGTGGAAAAGCACCTGCCATTGTCTGCAAGGATGCCGACATTGACTTGGCTGTTCAATCCATTATTGATTCACGGGTTGATAACAACGGAGAACTTTGCAACAACTGTGAACGGGTCTACGTTCAAGAAGACGTTGCCGATGAATTCATCAAGAAATTGTCTGATAAGATGTCTGCGATTACGGTCGGAGATCCAATGGAACATGAAGACATTGGCATGGGTCCATTAATTAACCAAGAAGCTTTGGACAAGGTTGCCGGAATGGTTGACCGGGCTGTCAAGGCTGGCGGCAAGATTACTGCTGGTGGTCACAAGCTCAACATTAAGAAGGGCTTCTACTACGAACCAACGGTTATCACTAACGTCAAGCAAGACTCCGAGATCGTTCAGGACGAAATCTTTGGCCCAGTATTGCCAGTATTGACATTCAAGACTTTGGATGACGCCATTGAAATGGCTAACGACAGTGACTTTGGGTTGACTTCATCAATCTTCACTGAGAACTTGGATAACGCAATGCGTGCTGCCAACGAACTCGAAGATGGTGAAACTTACATCAACCGCTTCAACTTTGAAGCTATGAATGGGTCACACTCAGGCTGGAAGGAATCAGGTATCGGTGGTGACGATGGTCGTCACGGTATTGAAGAATTCTTGAACACCCACGTTATTTACCTTCAAGGACATCCTGAAAAGGCAAATGGCTAATCACTAATCACTACTTGATTAACTGCTAATCAAATTTATTAAGTTAACGATTCACTTAAAAATAGGGATCTCACCCTTTGATGAGGTTCCTATTTTTTGATGCAACTGGTTAATGATCTCATTAATCTGATAAAATGGGGGTAGCTAATCAATACAGAAAGTGGGTAATTTTATGACGTATAAAGCGGTGGCGTTTGACTTGGACGGAACAATCGCTGAAACCTTTCCGGTTATTTTCGATGCCTTTCGCAAGATTGTCTATCGGTACACCCATCAAGAAATTGATGATCAGGCGATTCTGGCAACTTTTGGGGCCAACGAAATTGGCATGCTGAAAAAATTGATTCCGGGCGTGAAGGATGATATTCTCGATGACTTTTATCGTCAGTATCGGGCTAGTCACGCCCAACTGACGCAGCCATTTTCAGGAATTAAAGACCTGATTGCGATGCTGAAATCTCACGGTGTCATGGTGCCGATGGTGACCGGTAAGGGAGACGTCAGCTGTCGCATTAGTCTTGAGACTTTGGGGATGGTCGATCAGTTTGAGCCGATTCTAATTGGGTCTTCCAAGGGATCGAATAAGGCCGCCAATTTTAAAAAGATCCTCGCGCAATACCAACTCACTGCCGATCAGCTAGCCTATATCGCTGATACGGCCGGCGACGTTCAGGCCTGTCGCGAAGCCGGTATTGCCTGCTATTCAGCCGCATGGTCCAGGTATGCCAACGTTGATAAGCTTCGAGAGGTTAATGATCAGGTGTTTATGACGGTTGCTGATTTAACGGCCGCACTGGCAAACCGGATTTAAAGCTGGTCTTTTCGTTAGCCACAATTCATTAAATGGTTTTTAAAACATCAGCGGATAATTTCCCTGCCTTGACCGGCTGGAGACTATCCGCTGATGTTTTGCTAATTATCTAGTGGTGCTGATTTTTCTGGTTTCTGGTCGTCCGGTGATGATAGTAATTGAATGACCATACTGGGATGACTGCCCGGAGTTGCCCGATAAACGGCGTAATCACCGGGTTTTAGGTGATAGTCTTGAATCTGGCCCGAACCAGCCACACTAAAGCCGGCGACCTCATAGTAGGCGTGGCCATTAACCGGCTCATCGGTTAGGGTCACGTTGACCGAATCTAATGGGGCGACATCCAGTGAGGGACGCCGTAATGCCAAATACTGGTAGCTGACGGCGTCCACTGTCAGGGTGATTTCATTATCGTTACAGGACATTGTAAAGCTTTCTTTCAATTTGATAGACCTTCTTTTTTTATTTCGGCGTGCCGAATATCTGCTATCCTTATTGTAAGCGTCTTATCGGTCTGAAAGTAAATTAAATCTTGATTTGTGCCAATGACAATGCCGTCCACGTTATAAACGTTCAGGTAATCGTCACCGTTAATTTGAAGTCTAATCTGCCTTGAGTTTTCCCAACTAGTCTGTAATACCTGATCGATGGTTTTGGAATCCTGTTCTGGCAGCCGACGGGTCGGTGCCTCTTCGACCCGTTTATCTGCCATATCCTGGGTGTGGTCACTCAAGAAATAACCCATCCATTTCATCATGCCGCGATCATTATATAGCCACTGGTCGCGGGGTACGTCTCTAATCATGTGCAAGCCCCCTCAGTCACTAATATACGAACACGTGTTCGAAATGTCAAGGGGAACAGCCGCATTATTTTTGGTTGCCGCTGATTCGGACATCATGATACGGCGGGTGGCTACAATATAAAAGAGTCTGGGCAACTGATAACGTTGCGCCAGACTCTGAGCGGATCAATAAGTAAGTCGATTAAATTTCCTTATACATTAGCTTACCAGCCACGTCCTGACCACTGATTGTCATCAGAAGGGGGATGTCACCGACGATTTTAAAACCAAACTTTTTGTAAAGGTCGATGGCGTGCAAATTGCCAGAAATCACGTCCAAGTATAGACCGTGAACCTGCCAATTCTTTTTTGCCCAGGTAATCACCTTTCGCATTAACTGACTGCCGATTCCCTGTGACCAATAATCCTGATCAACGGAGACCATCAAGTCGGCCCGATACTCATATCTGGGAAGGGGCCGCCGAGAGAGTTCAGCTAAGCCGACAATTTCGCCCTTTTCAAAAGCGACGAAGAAAACAGCTGTATCCGGATCTTTCATTTTATCTGAAATCTTAATTTCATCCAAATATTTTCGAATATCACGTTGGCTATAGCTGAGGTTATTGGTTTGGCCGCTCACCGTCATCATGTGACGATAAATAAGGTCAGCGTCCTTGGGTTCTGCAATCTGAATTTTAGCCATTAAAAATTCTCCTTATCCATTGTTTATAATTTTAACTGGTGTGCGTCCGTTGAAAGTGGAAATCCCTTGGCAAAGGCCGTTTGCAGGAAGTTCAACAGGGGTGGGGTGACCTTCAATTCATCCAAATCACGGAGGGAGAAGGTGTAGCGAATAGCATCCTCATCTCCAGCCATTACTTTTTGAACCCACTTTGGTTCCCGGATGAGTTCGCGGCCAATCGCGGCAAAATCAACACCGGCAGCGATGATCTTTTCGACCTGTGCCGGGGTTGCCAAGTGGCCAACCACCATGAGGGGTAAATCAGTTGCCAAAACAGCCTGAATTTTTTTGAAGATCGGCTGCTTGTCGGTGTGATCAACGATTGAGGTTGCCCAGGCATCGGCAAGTGATACGTGCAGATAATCAATCGGTTTTTGATTGAGCTGTTTGATTAATGCAAGGGTGTCGTTTAGTCGGATTCCGGGTTCCTCAAGTTCTTCAGGGGAGATGCGGTACCCAAGGATGAACGGGCGCTTGGCAAATCGCTTGATGACCGCGGCGCAGGCATCCACAACCGCAAGTGGGAAGGCCATTCGATTCTCAAGGGAACCGCCCCAACGATCATCCCGGCGATTGGAATGGGGGCTGAAGAACTGCTGCAGGAGATACGTATTCGCACCGTGCAGTTCAACGCCGTCAAATCCAGCTTCGATGGCCAACTTAGTTGCGTGGGCGAAGTCTTGAATCGTTTGGTCAACCTCATCTTCGCCAAGCGCTCGGGGCTGCTCGGCATCTTTGCGCAATGCCGCAACGGCGCTGGCCGAAACTGGCTGTTGACCACGCAGCACCTTGGAATTGCTCATTCGACCGGCACTGAAAATTTGTAAAATTGCTTTGGTGCCGTCGATTTGAATGGCATTGGCCAGTCGTGAAAGCCCCGGCCGCATTTGCCGGTGGGCAACGCTGAGCTCGCCTTCAAATCCCTTCCCCAGATCGTTTACGTTGGCGCAGCCGGTAATCAGCATCCCAACGCCCCCGGCTCGCAGCCGGTAGTAAGCAATCTCATCGTTTGTGATCGAGCCGTCTTCAAAGCTGGACTGTTCGGTCATTGGTGACATTGCAATTCGGTTTTTAATTGTGACCCCGTTTCGCAAGGTGTACGGCTCTAAAAAATGATACTTTGGCATATCTTGGATTCCTCCAATTTCATTTAGTTAATCGAAGCACCACATGGATATTTTAGCATAAAAGTCAATTTGGATTGGATATGAAAAACGCGCCATTGCAGGGCTTGTGAGCAATGACGCGGCGGCGGTTAATAAATCTTAATAAAAAGATAAAGACCGTCAACAATTCAATCGAGTAGGGATATAATTATTTTGTTTGAATTCTATGGGGAAAATGAGCGAATTGGGTTAGCTCTTCACGACGCCGGCAACCAGAAAGCTAATATCGAGAGGGGAAACGTCGTTGGTCAGATTGCCAATTGAAATGAAGTCGGCGCCACAACCCTTAAAGGTGCTGATGGAAGCTTCAGTGATGCCCCCGGACGCTTCGATTTTAATCGTTTGGGGGACAAGCCGTTTCCATTGCTTGATGGTTTCGGGATCCTGATTATCAAACATAATGACATCGGCACCCCCGGCAACGGCTTGGCGAAGCTCCTCTTCGGTTTCGACCTCGACCTCAATTGGGGTGAGGGGGCCAACGTGCTGCTTAACAGCCCTGAGTGCTTGGGTGACGCCGCCCGCTAAGGCAATGTGGTTATCCTTTAACATGATGCCGCCGGTTAAGTCAAAGCGGTGATTGAAGCCGCCGCCAACGGTGATGGCGTACTTGTCAAATAGCCGTAACCCAGGCGCGGTTTTCCGGGTATCCGTGATTCGAATGGTTGAATCATCCAATAGATCGACTAAGTGAGCCGTTTGGGTGGCAATGCCGCTCATTCGCTGGATCAGGTTAAGAGTGACCCGTTCACCGGAAAGCAGGGTGGCGGCGGTCCCGGAAACCGTGCCGATGACGTCGCCGGCTTTAACTGGCGAGCCGTCCGGAATGAGTGGCTTGTACGTCGCGTTTCCCAGCAGGTCATAGGTGATTTGGGGAATTTCTTGGCCGCAAATGATGCCGCTTTGTTTGGCGACAAACGATCCTGACAGGGACTTTTCACCCGGTAGAAACGCGACACTGAGATCACCGAAGCCTAAATCTTCTTTTAAAAATTCGCTGATTTTTTCCTTTAAGATGATCGGATTCATTGGGTGACCTCCCCATCGGGTTGCCGATCAGCACTGGGGAGTGCCAAAACGGCAATCGAGCCGATCACCAGTGACACCATAAAAATGATGAAGATGACACTAATGCTGATTTGGTGATCCATTAAAACGCCAATCAACAGGGGACCAAAAATGGCGCCGATGCGGCCAATTCCCTGGGCCATGCCGGTCATGGTTCCCCGAATATTGTTTGTGTAAAGTTCCGGGGTCAGCGCGATGATGGCACCATATGCCCCCAAGTTAAAGAAGGAGAGGACGCAGCCGGAAATCACGATAAGGACGGCCGATGCTGACTGGCCAAACATGATGGCGCCGCACGCGGTTCCCAGCATATAAATCGCGAAGACATACTTTACTTGAATCCGTTTGGCTAACCAAGAGGCACAGAAGTATCCTGGCAGTTGGGCAACAACGATGATGGTGGTGTAGCCAAAGCTATTTACGATGCCATAACCCTTATCCACCATGATGCTTGGCAGCCACATAAACATGCCATAGTAGCTGAACATGACCATGAACCAGGCAAGCCAAAGCATCAGTGTCCAAGGTTTAAAAGTGGTTTTGAGACTAACAAGCCAGTTTTGAGCACTTGGATTTTTAGGGGCCGTTTCATGAATGTGTTTTCGTAAAACGATTGCGAAAAATCCGGCGATTGCGGTGACAACCAGAATTCCCCGCCAGCCTAAAACCGGGGTCAGTAAAAATGATAAGAATGAGGCAACCAACCAGCCCAAGGCCCAGAAACTATCTGCTAGAATCAGCATCTGTGAACGTTTGGTGCCCTTGTAGATGTCAGCAATATAAGTGGCGGCAACCGGCAATTCCCCGCCAAGGCCCATGCCAACAAAGAACCGAATTCCTAAGAACGTGTAGAAGCCGGGTGAGACAGCCAAAATCAGATTGCCAATGGAGAATGTCAACAGGGTGGCAATCAGCGTGTTCTTGCGGCCAATTCGATCGGCCAGGTGGCCAAAGTAAAAGCCACCGCAAACCATGCCGACGGTGCTGACTGAACTGATCAGGCCGGTTTGTGAATTGGTCAAGGCCCACTGTTGATGAACGATGGGCATAATAAATGATAGCAAACCAACGTCCATGGCATCAAACAGCCACGCCGTGCCAATAATTAAGAAGATGAACGTGGTGCGTTGCTTAGTGTTATCCATAATAATTTTGAAACTCCCTTCAATTAATAAAAGTATCAAGTACTTTTAAACGAGTAAAAATAAAAGTAGGTTTTACTTTAAATAAGAGGATACACGGATTCTGTGAAAACATCAAGCAAAACATCACTTTTTTGCCATGATTGGCTCATTAAAAAAGAACCCCAGCAGCTGTGGGTGATCACTGCTGCTGAGATTCGTAATTTTTGTAAGACTTATGAAGCAAAATTTTGCGGTTAACCTGTTTGTCAGGTAACGGGGGAACTTCCGTTGGTTACATTTCGCCGCCTTTTTCAAAGGTTGGGACCATCTTTTCGGCTCGGAGAAGAACTAACTGATGAAGCAAGTCCTTTAAATTATCCGTAATGGTTGCGGCAATCTTCGCGTTAATTTCAGTATGCCACCTTGGCAAATCGGCAGCCTTTTGATCCGCGAAGGCTTTGTCGGCTAACGTAACGGCTTGACGGCCCTTGGCAAAACCGAATTTCCGACTTTCAGAAACCGCGGTCATGGCATCCCAATCATGTTCGGCAAAGAATGGGTCGGCCAGCATTGCAACCAGCTTATTCAGCCAGTAGAAGCTCTCGGTGGTTGTTCGCAAGGGGGTATTTTTGAAGTTCGCGGGGGTATCTAAGCAGTTGGCAAAGAATGGCACCGGGGTATTAAAAATATTAACCCCTTCGGCAAGCCAGTGAATGGCAGCGTGGTCGGCAGGAAAGTCCGGACGGATTTGTAAAATGTGCATTTCCTGGTTACGGTTCATTCCGATAGGCCGATACCGCTGCCGCGTCTCTGGCGTGCCGGTTTTGCCGTAGGGATCAAAATCCGTTTCCTGATAGTGACTACTCAGGATAAACGCAACGTCTTCAACTGAGACTAGGTGAGCTGGCACCCGTTCAAACGGCATGCTGCGGCTTTCCGGATCCTGTTTAATTTCGGGATTTAGGACCCGTTGGCCATACCAGACCCGTGGCGTGTTGTAGTAGTGATCGCTTTGAAGGTCTTCGCCAAAAATCGCTCTGAAGTTAAACCCTTTGGGGGATTTATTGAGGTGGTAGGTTTCAGCAAATGATTTTAGATCATCTGAGTACATGAAATGATCCGGGTCATCAAAATTAATTTCCTGAATCCCAGTTTGGTTAGGGGCAATGACGTATGTGTTGTCCGGAATCCGTTCGGCTGCCCAGTGATGGCCGCCAACCGTCTCAAAGTACCAGACCTCTTCTTGATCGGAAAAGGCAATGCCGTTACTTTCGCACGTGCCGTACTTCGTAATGAGAGCGCCTAGTCGTTTGACACCTTCACGGGCGGAATGGATATAGGGTAAAACCACCGTTAACATGGCTTCTTCGCCAATGCCGTCATCCACGAGCGGATCGATTCCCAAAACCGTGGTGTTGGTAAATTCGGTTTCGGTTGAACTCATGGCAACGTTATCGGTATTAATTCCGGACTCGCCCCAGATACCGTCACTGACATCAGCACAGGGCGTTTCGGTATACCGAAGTGGGTTGGCCGGCAACGTTAATTTGAATCCGTTAAACGTTGATATGTACTCAGTGGGCTGCTGATCCGGTGTGACCACCACAAACCGTTTTGGATTAATCCCGCCACCGGCATCCTCGTTTCTGGCAATCATGGTTGAGCCATCGACCGTTGCGTTTTTACCGACTAAAACGGCGGTGCAGCTGGAGTTGTTTCGTGTATTGTTCAAAAAAATCATTCCTTTCTCACTATAAGAACACTATAGCACAATGAAAGGGATGATTTTTTTGAAAACAATCGGTCAGGCAGCCGACTTGGATATGGCTAGCAGGCTAATTAAAAACCGTTTGGGTTGTCACTTTTGGTAGAACCAGTGCTTGGCCATAAACCCAATATTTTTGAACTTTTTGTTTGGCATTTTTACTCAAAACTTTCTTGCCGCGAAGGACGTTGACCTTTGAGATCCGGTACCAGTTATATTGCGTCCCCTGGGTTGCATAGAGGTCAATGTGCACCGTTTTGTTGGTGACACCGTGATTGCTAAGTTTGGCCTTTTTCCAAGAGATTGTCTTGATGTTTTTGTATTGACTGTTTGGAACGTGGTTGTAAAGCTTGAATTGCTGGTAGTTATCGCCAATTGCGGCGTATTCACTGGCTTTATGATAGCTTAGTGAACCGGGTTCACTTGCGGCCTGAGCTGAAAATGCCAATAGCATTGAACCGGTCAAGGCTAATCCACCAACGATTAGACGCTTCATAACATGATTCTTCAACATGATTAAAATCCTCCATTTCAACAATAGAAATTGAACCCCGTTAATGATTCTCCCTTTATTATAATGCCTATGACATAAAAATGCCGCAAACATCGGGAATAAATCGATGCTTGCGGTATTTTAATCGTGATTTTAAGATAAAAACTGATCAGAGCGGGACATTAACCTAAGAATTTCCGCAAGGTTGCTTGCCGTTGAATCAGGGTCGTCTTAGTGGTGTCATCCGAAATCTTAACCAGATCGGCAGCCAATTGAGCATGCTTTTCCTGCTCTTCGGTTTCTGGACCGGCAACGATGTTAAAGAGCTTTTCGATGCCTTCAATATCATCGTCAACGGCCTTCCAGGCTGGATTTTGATTTTGAAGGGCGGTTAGGGCTTCTTTACTGAAGTACTTGGCAACGTGTTCATAGTCACCCTTAATATTGTGGTAGTACTTTCTCAATACGGTGAGTTCCTTGTCACTTAACTTGGTCAGAACCCGGCCGACGCCGATAAATTCAGGTGGCACGCCAATCGAGTACAGGGCACCGGTAAAGGTAATTGCTCGTGGCATCTTGTAACCATCGACATCCCGTGAATAACCGATGATTCCAACGTGTTGGTGACGGTCACGCCGCTTTGGGAACACGTCGAAGATTGGCTGCAAATCATTGATAAGCGGATCAAGCGTAACGTGATACTCTTTAGCAGCTTTTTCAGCGATTTCCAGTAAGGTCTTTTCGTCATCTTCCGGAATAATTTCAAACTTGCTTTGTTGAAGACCCTCACGCAATTTCATGATGGCTGGTTCAACCACGTCAAGTGGATAGTCATAACGGAAGGCGGATTGGATCGTCGCGGTCTTTAATCCTGGGAATTCTTCCAAGTAACGATCAAGCATCATTGGAGATAGGCCGCCCCGAAAGACCGTGCTGCCCATCCCGGCAATTGGGTAAATTGGAAGGCCGCTATCCTGCTCGAACTTGGCAAGGTGACTGAGGGCCAACTTGTTACCGATAATACTGTTTAAAAAGCCGTTAGACAGCGCAGAATCGGAGCCGGCAAGAAAGACCCGCATGTATTCAACGTCGCGACCAAAGTGCTTCTTATACATTTCCAGGAACTTCGTCAAAATTTCAGGGGCATCCAATTGGGACTGGAAACCTTCGAATAACGGAATCATTTGGAGGGTATCGGAATTTTCGTGGCCGGTATTAAATTCTTTGGATTTGTAATGGGCCAGGCTGGCAAATTTATCTTCCATTTCAATCAATTGGTCAGCTGATTGTGTCATTGGTAAGATGGCTTCAAACAGTGGCCGTTGATCAAATCCCAAATCCTTCGCAAAGTCCTCGGCTGAAAGAATGGTGGTCATTGCCTGCATGAGGCTGTAACCCTTTTCTTCCCAAATATTTGGAAAACGGAAAGTCAAAAACTTGTCTTTACCAAGTGGATGCTGCTTGAAGTAATCGTAATGCTCAGAGTAAAGGCGGTCGATGACTGACGCATCGGCATGTTTACCTTCCCAGTCCCACATATATTCATCCGCGTCGAGTGTTGAAAAGTTCTCATAAGCCTCGTCAATTTCCCGATAAGCCGAAATAAAAGGGTTCTGATGGTTCTTGAAGAACGGAACCCCTGCGTTATCTGGATGCTGAGTACCCATGATGTTTGGGATTTTTCTATCCATAAAAGAAATGCCTCCTGTTTTCTAATAATGTCATTAAATGAGATTATACATGATAATGGCATTTTTGAAAAATTTATTTAAAATCAAGCCGGTTGATACATAAATCTCAATAAAAGTCGAACGATTACGAATAAAACCAGTTAATTATTTACTTAATTTAAATAAATATTACCGCAAAACTGCGGATGATACTACCCCAGAAGCCAAATTCTTTACGTAAATATGAAAAAAATTCTAATTTAACGGTCTATACTTATTTTGGGTCAGTGAATTCGGTGACGGTTTCGACAGTGTAATTGCCACTGTTTGCCAACAGTTTGGAAACCGGGCAACGGTGCTCAGCTTCCTCTGTCATTGCTTGAGCGGTGGCAAAATCAACCCCGGCAACCTTGATTTGGGCGTGGACTAAAAATTGGTAGCTGGCGCGAGAACCGATAAAAGCAACGTGAACCCGGACCTCAGAGGTGTGGGGCAAATGATGCTCCCGTTCGATTGCTTCAAGGGTGGCTTCCAAACAAGTGCTTAGTGACAGGCTGAGAAGCTGTTCGGGATTGGTTCCCGGATGGGAATTGAGCGGGTTGCTAGTTTTAACTTTTAATCCATCCGGCACGTACGCGTGGCCTTCCAAGCCCTCTGAATTAATCCCGGTGGTGGTGTAAAGTGGGTCGTTCCATCGTGTGTCCATATATGTTGGCCTCCTTTTTTCTATTATTATAACCGCTTACAAGTCACTTGTGACTAATCAGAGCTGTTCAATCCGGCAGGTAATTGTTGAGATCCGTGAATAATGATTGATTTTCGCTGCAATTTCAATTAGGCTGTTAGCTGTTCATTTATTAAAAAAGTGGGCTTGAGAACCGGTCGCTCACAATGAGAAAATTCGAAGTAGAAACGAGTTGATATCGTTGAACCAATTATCGTTAGTCATCATTTTACTGGCAGCACTGATTATTCCGCTTGCCATGGCCAGGCTTAAAGTGACCTTCCTTCCAACTGCCGTCGTGGAAATTCTGGTGGGAATCGCGCTGGGGCCGTCATTGTTCAACTGGATTCAGACCAACGCCACTCTTGACCTCCTGCAAAATGTCGGGGTGATCGTGCTGTTATTTTTAAGCGGCATGGAGATTGACTTCAGTCTATTTAAACGCCGGCCGCAGCGACTGTCACCGCTGGCGGAAAAGGACCAGAAAGCCGCGCCAAAATATTCGGTACTTACCATCGCCACCGCCGGATACGGGTCCATTGTCGTGATGGCTGTCGTGATGGGCTACCTGTTAAAGCTGACCGGATTATTTTCAGACGTCTGGCTATCCTCAATTTTATTTATGACCATCTCGCTGGGGATTGTGATCGCGGCGTTGAAGGAACAAGAACTGCTCAGCAAACCATTTGGTCAGGCAATTCTCTTGATTGCGGCCCTTGGCGAAGTTGTTCCAATGGTCAGTCTGACATTTTATGCGTCGGCGTACAGTCCAAATTCGAAGTCCTTATGGCTGATCCTCCTCATATTGGTTGCCGCGGCCGGGCTCTTTTGGCGGTTTAAGGCATTTTTTAAATTTTTTGACCGCATTAATAAGTCGACTACCCAATTGGATGTCCGGCTGTCATTTTTCATGATTGTCACCCTGGTCACCGTGGCTGAGTCGGTTGGGGCCGAGGGAATTTTGGGAGCCTTTTTAGCGGGGATTGTCATCAAATTACTGGAACCTCATGAGGAGACCAAGGTTCGCCTGGATTCGATTGGTTACGGGTTCTTTATTCCGATCTTCTTCATCATGAGTGGGGTTAATTTGAACCTGAAACAGCTGGTTTCAAATCCCCACACCCTGATTTTGATTCCGGTCATTTTTGTCGGGTATTTGCTTTCAAAGAGTCTGGTTTACGTCGCGTTGAAGCGGCGGTTTAAGACCATGAATGCCGTGGCCGGGACTGCCATGTCAGCGACAACGATTACGGTGGTTTTGGCGGTTCTTCAGGTGGCTTCACATCTTCACCAGATTACCACTCAGCAATCGGGGGCGTTTTTGTTAGCAGCCATCATCACCTGTGTGCTTGGACCGCTCACCTTTAACAAATTATATTCAGCGGAAGCCGAGGATCTCAAGAAGACCACCGTTCACTTTATCGGCACGAATTTAACGACCGTTCCGGTTGCCCAGCAACTGGCCAAGGGCTGGTATGATGTCACTATGTATACCAATAATCAGCATAATTACCGGGCGTTCAACAGCGAAGTCACAATTTCGCTGCTGGATAACATGGAACCCGGATTTATGGTCAATCAGGGGGTCTTTGATGCCGACATCGTTGTTTTAGGGCAGGTGAACTCGAAGAAAAATTACGAGCTTGCTAAAATTGCGAAGCGGTACGGTGTCAAACGGGTGATTGTTCGATTTGAGGACCGAAACATCCTCGATGAGAAACAGGATGAGTTAGACCGGTTGGGCGTTGAATTATACAATACGCCCGACGTTAACATCAGTATGTTGCGCGCTCTGATTGAAGCACCGTCAACCATGCGATTGATGACCTCAACCGAGGCCAGCGTCTACGAAGTGGCCCTTCGTAATCGCCGGTATGCGGATATTCAGGTTCGCAACATTCCGTTTATTGATAAGATTACGATTACCCAGATTTATCGGGATAAACGCTTCATTCGGCCAACCGGCGGGACCCCGTTGAAGTTAAACGATCGGATTATTTTCACCAGCAGTAAGCAGGAGGCCCCTCAGGTTCGTCGGGAACTTGGGAAGTTAAATTAATCGTTGGTACTAAAAAAGATTGGGAATTCCCAATCTTTTTTGATTACCTTAATTTTATGGCGAATCGCAGAATCACTAGAAAAAGCGAGTTATTCACAGTGATTATCGTCATGATTAAGATTCGTTTTTAAGCAGTTCTGAGAATGGCGGTTGATCGAACAAGTTGGATTGGGCCGTGTAGGTGTCGATGGTGGCTTTATCAAATTGTTCCGGATCGATTGGCATAAAGCTGGTGTCAACGGGGTCTTGGTTTTTGACCTTGGCATCAATCAAAATTGGTTTGGTATTACCAGCTGCCTGCAAATCTTGGACTTTGGCGAATGCCTGCGCCAACGATTCGCGGTCAGTGACCTTGATGCCAATTGCGCCCATGCTGTCAGCGAAGCCCGCCCAGTCGGCGCCGATAAAGTGAATCCCATAGGGTTCCTGGTTGGCGGTTATTTTTTCGTGTTGAATGTAGCCAAACGCCTTGTTTTCCAGAACGACGTTGACAATTGGCAATTGATACTGGACCTGGGTTAACAGATCCTGCATGACCATTGAGAAGCCGCCGTCACCGGAGATACTGAAGACTTGGCGGTCAGGATAGCTTAATTTGGCAGCGATACTTGCCGGCAGTGCATAACCCATTGTGCCAAACCAAGCGGACATTGAAAGCTTTTGATCATGGTTAAACGGCAGTTGGCGGATTGACCACATCAGGTTGTTGCCGACGTCCAATCCGAAGACGGCGTCGTCATCGCTATGATCCTTAATAGCCCGGATAACTGCTTCGGGATTTAACCCGGATTGATCATCATCGGCGACCTTATTCAACCAGGCATCCCAATTTTTCTTATCCTGTTGAGCGGCCTTTAAAAATGGGGTTGCGGGAATTGCGGCGCCCTTTTGATTAAGCTTGGCGAAGAACGGTTTTGCATCGGCCAGAACGGTGAGGTCGATGTCCCGTTGTTTACCGAGGTCGGCCACGCTGTTATTAATTTGGACAAATTTGATGCCCTTTGGCAGGAACCGACTGAACGGGTAGTTGGTGCCGGCAAGAATAATCAGGTCGGCTGCCTGAGTGACTTCAAAGGCGGGCTTAGTTCCCAGCCGGCCGCGAGAACCCATGAAGTTGGGGTGATCGGTTGGCATGATGCCCGTTGACGGCGCCGTGCTGAGGACCGGAACGCTAAATTTTTCTGAGAAATTAACGACTTCCTCGCGGGCATCCTTCATGCCTAAGCCCACCCAAAGAACTGGGTGCTTGGCCTTGCTGATGAGCTCGTAAACCGCATCAACCGCTGAATCGTCGACGGCTGGGGTGGTAGCTGATTTTAAAACTTTGGCCGTGTGATAGGGTTCAAAGTCAATTGTTTCCCCTGATAAATTGTCTGGGATAATCACAACCGCCGGGCCCTTTGTTTGGTAGGCATAGCGAATCGCTTCGTCCATCACGTAGGGGATCTGATCAGGATTTGTCACCTGTTTATGAAAATCGGTGACGTCCGAAAACATGGGATCCTGATCCATTTCCTGGAAAAAGTAGGTATTCATGATGGGGGTTGCGGATTGACCAATAATGGCAACCACGGGCGCGTGGTCCATTTTGGCGTCGTACAATCCGTTAAACATGTGGGTAGCGCCGGGGCCGGCTGAACCAAAACTGACGCCAACCTTTCCAGTTAACTTGGCATCGGCAGTAGCGGCCAATGAACCGACTTCTTCATGGCGAACCTGAATATATTTAAGATGATCGCGTTCCTGATACAGGCCATCCACGGTGTTGTTAATGGAATCCGCGGTGATCCCGTAAATATGATCGATGTCCCAGCTTACCAGGACTTTGGCCAACGCGTGGCCCGCTGTAATTGTTGCCATGATTGAATCACTCCTAATCGTTATGGTTTCTCTCTGCTTACTATTTGTAAGTATGCTTAAAAATATAACGCAGAAAGGTTGATGATGCAACCTTTTTTATTCACAAAGATTGGCAGAAACGGCCGAACCCTATTGGTGTGGCCAACAGTGAACGTGATTGATTTGTGAAGAATTGGGAGGTGAAAATAAGGGAGCGATTTTGCAATTTTCCTAAGCCAACTTGTGTCAAAGGGCTGATGACCGCACCCGCCTGTAAAAAGCAAGAATGCCCAGTCCGGTTCATCGCGCCGGACTGAGCGGTTCTCAGTTTATCCCCGATATAGTTATCCCCAATAGTTGGGTTATATCAAGCCCAACGCCTCTATTATAGCATATGACATTAATTATTTATAGGCAAAACAATCAAAAAATCTCGAATTAGATGCCCATTGCGGTTAATTTTAATTAACCCCAGAGCCCCACATTCGAGATGATTGATGAAGCGACTATTCAAACGTGAAACGATTCAATCCAGTGACTAGTAACCAGCACTCAAATTAACTTCATTTCGCTTTAAAGTGCCGTCAGTTTCAAATTGTTTGAGATTTTCGGCGAAAATATTAATCGCGTCCTTAAAGTAATTTTGATAGAGTCCGGAAATGTGGGGCGTGATAATCACGTTTGGCATCTGCCAAAGCGGGCTTGTGGATGGCAGGGGTTCGGGATCGGTTACGTCCAGAGCAGCGCCGCCTAATTGATGATTTTGCAGGGCCAGTACCAGATCAGCGGTGACCGTACTTGGGCCGCGACCGATTGTCACGAAGAGGGGCTGGTTATCCACCAAGTCAAAGAATGAGTGGTTGAAGAATCCGGTTGTTTGGGCGGTTAGCGGCATTGTATTGACGATGATGTCGGCTTCTCTAACCGGTTGTGAATCCAACGCATCAATCGAAATCGTTGCGGGAAAGTCCTTCACGGGGTGTCCCGAATGATTCACCCCGGTAATTGAGAGGTTAAACGCGGCGGCCAGCTGGGCAATTCGGCTGCCAATGTGGCCGGTTCCAAAAATGACCATTTTTTTGCCGGCAATCGTTTCCAATTGATGATCCGGAATCGTCCATTGGCCACTGGACTGGTGGGTGGCCGCGGTGTGAATCCCGCGATAGAAGCTGAGAATCATTCCCAATACGTTTTCAGAAATTGGTTCAGCGTGAATGCCACTGACGTTGGAAAGCAGGACGTTTCGCTTGGCCAATTGCTGAAGTGGGTAGTAATCAACCCCAGCAGAATAAGCCTGAATCCATTTGAGTTTCGCGTTGGGCATGGCTAAAATTTTCGTCACCACTGGTTTGTCCCAACCTAAAATAATGTCAACGTCGGCGAGTTCCTGATCCGAAATGTTGGCCTCATCGCGAATAAAGTGGTTAGTGGCTTTCAATTGTAAATGGTTGATTTCATCGGCAATGCGAGTGCCGTCGATGTTTGATCCGAGTATTAAAATGTTCAATTTAATCACCTGCTTCATAATTTAGTTTCCAGCATCATAGTAGGAGATGCTAAAGGAGGGCTTCGGGTTAACTTGGGTAGCCAATCCAAGTTGCGTTGCCGAAGTCTTCCCGATTATTACTTCGCCCCTTTACAAATCATTTTACATTCAATTTGATAATGACACCACGGATATGGTTGATTATTTGCGGGGAAGATTGCTGGACGGCACTGTGAATTCGCCTTAAAATATACCTACTAACATCTCCATGACAGGAAAAGGGGAAAACATCGTGAATGAACCGCTTAAATTTGATTACCGGGCCGCCAAGGGAAAACCGGAAAATATTCGCCATCCCGAAGGTTACTGCCCGTTTTGTGATGTCGCCCATCTGACTAATATTTTGGCTCAGGATCAGGACCGCATTTGGCTGGTCAATAAGTTTCGGACACTTGAAGACACTTACCAAACGGTGGTGATTGAGTCGAGTGATCATAATGGTGGTCCCTCAGTTTATTCGCAAGCAACAAATCGGCAGGTTTTCGAGTTTGCCTTTAAGTGCTGGCACAAGATGATTGTTTCTAATCAATACGCCAGTGTGATTATGTATAAGAATTTTGGCCCAATGTCCGGTGGTAGTTTACGCCACCCGCACTTTCAGATCGTCGGGCTCAACGATTACGATGTTTATCAAAACGTGTCGTTGACTAACTTTACCGGCGTCGACGTTTCCAAAAATGCCCAGCGGACAATTACGTTATCAACCCACCCAATCATCGGGTTTGTCGAAATTAACATTGCCATTGATGGCGTGGCTCAAATTGACAGTCTGGCGGATGCGGCCCAAACAATTATTAAGTATCTCCTTAATGATTATATGGGTGGCCGGGCGACCTCATACAACTTGTTCTTCTATGAAATGGCGGGGCATTTTTATTGCAAGATCGTGCCGCGTTACGCAACGTCACCTTACTTTGTGGGCTATAAAATCGCCCAGGTTCAGGATATGCAGCGGCTGGTCGAAATTGCTCAAGAAATCAATGACCGTCTTTAATCCTGGCGAATTAAAGGCTCAATAAAAAAGTGGTCGAAAATTTTCGATCACTTTTTTGTCATGCTTATCTAAATAATTGTTAGCTGACGGCACTGACCAGCGGCATATCGTTTGTGTCCTTCACCACGGATACCGAGGCATCCTGAGCTAAGGCTTGTTTAATCATTTCGTTAATTTTCGCGTATAGCTCGGGATCATGTTCATTAATCTCGTCCTTGGAAGCAACGAATAGGTGGCGAATCTGGTTGGCGTTCAGCATATTTTCGATGTTTGTGATATCTGTGAATAGTTTATCTCTGAAGACCTTGGTAATGGCATCATTTGAGTGGGTCTTGTTGTAATCCTCAATCTTCGCATTCACCAGATCGGCAATTTGTGTTGGTGACAGATTTTGGACTGACTGATCAATCACGATGGTGGCAAGTTTCAAGCCCCGACTGAGTTTCTTAAAGAGGTTGATGTTTTGGGGAAGCCCCATCAGGATAAATTGATGATCGGCTAATGCGGCATCATCGGCGAGAAGGTCGTTAATGAACCGGTAGTAGCGTTCCTGGTCAATTTGTTTTTCCTGACTGGTTTCGTTATGACCATGGTATTGGGCATTACCGCCACGGGCACTAAAGTTTAATTCGCCGCCGCGCAGTTCGGTCCCTAAAGCATCCTGCATGGTCAGAGGATATTTATCAACGGCCAGGGGACTCACCCGCTTATTTTGAAGTTGGTAGAGTTTGCTATTATCACGATTAAGTTCAATCAGTGTATAGTCGGCGTTTGGTGATTCGCTGAGCAGCGACAGAAAATCAATTGAATTTTCACTTCGGTAACCGGCTTCGTCAACACTGGTTCGAATCAGGTAGTACACCTGCGCGCCGGTTCGGTCAGCGATCATGGTGATGCCGTCGTAAGGTAATTCCTGGCGGATCAGGTCGTTGACTTCGCTGACGAACCCGTCGATGCTGGGGCCAACTTCCTTTTGAATATCCTTGAGGATGTTCTTCACGCGAAGCTGCTCGTTGGCGTCATAGGCCAACTTATTTAAATTCAAGTTAAGCGTGATCACCGGTGCATTCATTGCTGGTAACTTCGCCAGCTGTGAAACAGTTGTTTTAATTGCCATAGCGCTCCACTCCTTATTGATGGGATAGTTATAACTGTTTAATTCTATAACTTCTACTTTAATTATATCAAAATATCATGGTTGAAGGGAGAAATCGGCTTGTGAAAAGCTGCCGGTTTGCCGCTTCAAAAAAAGTTTGGTCAATAAAAAAATGCAACTATTTGACCATTCCCCGATAAACCTTTAAAACATAATTACGGTTATAAAATCACAAGGGAGTGTTCACAGATGGCAGTATTTTCAGCTTACAATCATGATCAGCTGATTGAATTTTTGAAGGAGAATGCGCCGCACGCCGAAATCCACGTTGATGACGACGTTTCCGCCAAACATTCAGCTAATGGCAAAGCCCAGGACAAAATTTCCGGTCAGATCCTGGCGTACGTTGCCGTTGGTGACGTTGACGACATTCGCGGTGTTTTGAAAACAGCCCAAAAGTTTCATATCGCGGTTGTTCCGCAAACCGCGGATACCAGTACGGTGGTCGGCGCTGACGGAATCGACGGGGCGATTATTCTGTCGGTTGCCAAGTTGAACCATATCAAGGAAATCAATAAGGATGATTCGTTAGCCGTGGTTGAACCCGGGGTGATCAATCAGGATTTGGATAAAGCGGCCCGCAAGCAGGGGATGTTTTATGCCCCGGATCCCGCATCCAAGCCAATATCGGCAATTGGCGGCAATGTTTCCACGAATGCCGGTGGCTTGAGTGGTGTCCGTTACGGTGCCACCAAAGACTCGGTGTTGGGGTTGAAAGTCATGCTGACAAATGGTCAGGAATTAAAGCTCGGTGGGCGAACTTTCAAGCAGGCCTTTGGCTATGACCTCACTCAGCTGTTCGTTGGCTCTGAGGGGACTTTGGGAATCATTACCGAAGTGACGGTGAAGCTGTTTCCAATTCCAGTTGGTCAGACGATTACCGGGATTGCGTTTTTCGATGACATGGCCAAACTTGCTGAGGGGGTTAAAGCAATCCGCAACTCCGGGCTTTATCCGTCAATGCTGGAAGCACTCGATGGTAAAACCGTTAAGGCGCTTGATCAATATGAAAAAACCGACTACGCGCAAAGCGATCAGTCCTCGCTGCTCATATTCAGCATGGACAGCGGCAGTGACTTGAAATTAAAGACCGTTCAGAAGATTCTTGCTGATTACGGCGCCTGGCACGTCAACATTACCGATGACCCTCAAGAAGCCGCAAAACTCATTCAGTTGCGGCGGGACATGCTGCCCGCTGTTTTCAGTAATTCCAAGTATCACATTATGGAGGATATGGCCGTGCCGCTTTCAAAACTGGCGGAAATGGTCGCCTATATTGATCAGGTTGGCAAGGACTTGGACGTTGATATTTACACCGCCGGCCACGCTGGTGATGGGAATCTGCATCCAACCCTGTTATGGAATGACCAGCCTAATCCGCCTGAGAAGGTGATTGAGGCCGTTCGCCGGCTGTTTCGGAAGACGCTGGCATTTGGCGGCACGATTTCAGGAGAGCATGCGGTTGGCATGTCCAAAAATCAGTGGACAAACGAAGAGTTGGGGGATGCAGTGGATGTGCTGCAGCACCAAATCAAAAATCTGTTTGATCCTATGGGCATCCTCAATCCAAAACGCAAGATCAACTAGCTTCAGTTTTGATCTTTAGGTTAACTCATTCAATCATTCCAACAGAAAACCCGTTAGAATCGGCAATGTTCGCCGTGTTCTAACGGGTTTTAATAGCTATTCGGGCTGATAGTCCATTCGAATGATGACCGGATCCTTTGTCAGATAGTCGCCAACTCCGGAGAGGAAGGCTTGGAAATGCGGCGTATTGTTGTGGAATTCAACGGCGTCGGCATCCTTCCAGTGCTCGATAATTTCGTACTCGTTGTCACTGCCAATTTTCTTAAAGTGGTCGTAACTGACATTACCGGCTTCACCGCGAGAACCCTGGACGAGTTTATCGATGAAAGCCTCGTAATCTTTTTGCATTCCTGGCTTAACGGTTAATTCAACGTTGATGATTTTCATAAAATTCCTCCAATGTACCAATATATTGTAACCGTTTTAATTATAACAAGATCACCCCGGAAATTGTAAAAAAGTTGACTCAGCAATTGATTTGCCGCGGTTGCAACGCCTGTTTTTCCCGCAGCACTTCATCAGACAGCTAAGTTTTCTTTTGATTGCCACTTTTAAAAGCTAGGGGGATAATGGGCTTGTAATATTTAAAAATGATGAATGAATGAGGTGGCGACATCATGACAGTTTCTTTAACGAATTTTCGGTCGCTTGGCGGGTATCCGGTGGCCAACGGGCATATTCGCGATGGCCTTTTGTTTCGTGGCGGCCAGCTGGACGACCTTTCAGGTAATCAGATTAACTATTTACAGCGGGATTTGAAAATTACCCGGATCATTGATTTTCGGAGCCTTGATGAACGAAAGCAGTTCCCAGACAGCCTTTGGCAGCCGGTTGAGTATCAGCCGATTGACGTTTTAATTGATGCTAAGAAGAACGGTGTCAGTATTGACGGGATGATCGACAATGCCGGTGATATTACCGACGTAATGCTGGCGACTTATGAGCAGCTGGTCGTCAGCGATTCCGCTCGGGAGGGCTACCATCAATTTCTTGAAGAGTTGATTGAAAAGCCGGAGCCAACTTTCTTTCACTGCTTTGCCGGCAAAGACCGAACCGGCGTGGCGGCCGCAATTATTTTAAAGGCAGCGGGCGCGGATCAGCAGTTAATCTTTGACGACTATTTGCGGACAAATGACGCCCGAAAAGCGGCGAATGCTAAAATTATCCAGCAGTTAGCCCCTAAGCTGTCAGTTGCCCAGCAACACTCACTGGCTCAGGCGCTTGTGGTCGAACCTGATTATTTGCAACGCTTTTTCGACACGGTTCATCAAAAGTATGGCAGTTTTGATGGGTATTTAACAACTGGGCTCCGGTTGCCGGCTGACTTCAGCGAAAAATTGCGGAACCTTTACGTTCAGTAGGCGGTTCAATTTATTTTAGGGGATGTCGGAATGTTTAAGTGGTCCGAGTCACGAACAGAAGCGATTTCAGATGGCGTCTTTGCCGTGGTGCTAACCATCATGGTGTTGGATATTAAGCCGCCAGTTAATGATAGTTGGGCAGAAATTAGTTTGTTGCTGCGAAATCTTTTGATTTATTTGATTAGTTTTGGAATTGTGAGTCAGTACTGGGTGATTCACCAGGAGCTTTTTAGCCACGTGAAGCAGCCGTCGATCAAATTATTGATCACGAATTTGTATTATTTGGGCATGGTCTGTTTGGTGCCCTTTGTCACCTCATGGATCAGTGATTCCGATTTTTCCAGGGATGCCTCAATTGCGTTCGCACTGGTGATGTTGGCCGTTGATCTCACGCAGGTAATCCTATTTCGGGAAGTCATTTCGTTAAACCTAAGCACGGGTCATCAATTGGACAAGCATGATCGCGAAGAATTTAGGCTGGCAAAGGTGATGCTGGGCATTAGCATCGGTTATCTGGCCGTTGCCTATTGGTTGCCCCAATTTTTATTAGTGTTTATTGCGCTGGGGCTCTTAATGCGAACGATCACGACGACGATTGGCCGCATCAGTACCCGCCTGTTTTGACAAATTTCCGCTTATTATTTGGATTGTCATCAAGCGTAAATGATTGCTTGTCATCTTATCCGGCACTAAAATGAGCATACTTAAATAAATAGGGGGATGTTATGATGGCAAAGTTAACACAGGCAATGAAGGACATGATTTTAGGGGAATTATCCTACATTTCAACGGTGGATGCCGATGGTAATCCAGACGTTGGCCCCAAGATTTCCATGCGGGTTTTGGACGATGAACACCTCATCTATAACGAAATGACAGGTGGCCAAACCCAAGCAAATATTAACGATAATGGTAAGGCAATTGTTGCCGTTGCCAATGCAAAGGCCTTGAAAGGCTTTCGCTTCGGCGGCACCGCAAAACTTTACACGGATGGCCCGTATTTCGATCAAGCTGCAAAATGGGCTGAAGGGAAGTTTCCAGCACCAAAGGGAGCCGGGGTCATCACGATTGATAAGATTTGGACATTGGACCCGGGCCCGAAAGCCGGCAAAATCTTTGAAGAATAACTAAATAAACCTATAAAAAATTCCAGCCAACGTGACTGGAATTTTTTATTTCATTTATCAGGGGCCACGATGAAGGCAATGTCAAAGTGATCATGGAAACTTTTTTGATTACGCGTCGGTTTGGTTAAGCGGCCAGCGCAGATTCTTTCTTGAGGGCAGAAGCGCAATCACTAGTAAAAGCAGGTAACCAATACCAGAAAAGAGTAGCAGCCATAACCACCAGCCAGAAAAGTCGGCGTCGTGCAGTCGCCGGGCCAGGCTCATGAATGTGCCCACGCTGGCCATTAATATCAGAACGATTTCTGCCAAGAACACGATGACTGCCCATAGTGGCAATGCTCCTGAAAACGCGATGCCGATATTGACGCCCTGGCCGGTCAAATACTGGTTGACCTGGTGGGTTGAAACGAGTAAAGCGGCTAGTAAAATGGTATGCACGGCCAACGGGAGCCAAAATTGTCTCCGGTTCGCCGTGGCGTTAAAGACGGGCATCTTGGTCCAAAATTCTAAGTAGTCAATAAATGCGGCTTTCAAAATAGTTTCTCCTTTGCTTGATATGACTAGTCAATCTTATCATGACTGCGGCCAGCGGGAAACCTCGGTTTATGATTGGTTATTTTTATGGCCAGTTTAAGCGGTTTCAAATCGAAAGTGCATTTATTTGTTATTTCGATTTTGCACAACTATTATAAGTGCGTAAGTGAAAAGGAAAGTGTTTTTTACGGGAGGTTTTAGTTATGGCAGATACAATTAATTCCGGCGTTGCCGCTTTGCGAACCCTTGAGAGTTGGGGAGTTGATCATATTTACGGTATCCCCGGCGGAACGGTGAACAACTTAATGTACGCACTGGACGCCGAAAAGGATCGGATTAAATATGTGCACGTTCGTCATGAAGAAGTTGGCGCCTTGGCTGCGGTTGCTGATACGAAGTTAACCGGGACAATCGGCGTTGCATTTGGTTCTGCCGGCCCCGGCGCAACCCACTTGTATCAGGGGGCTTACGATGCGATGGCTGATAAAGTACCGACGCTGTTCATCGTTGGCCAAAATCCCCAGGCGTTAATGAACCAGGATTTCTTCCAGGAATTTGACGAAAATCCGTGGTTTAAGGATGCCGGGGTTTATGCCCGAACAGTCATGACAGCTGAAAGCTTGCCACACATTCTGGATGAAGCCATTCGGCGGGCGTTTGCTCAACACGGACCGGCGTTTGTGACAATTCCAAACGATTTGTCAAATAAGGAAATTCCGGCTAATGGCTACTATAGCGCCGCTAAAAACTTTGCCCGCCCAGTTCTTGGCCCCGGATCCGATGACCAAATTAAGCAGGCCCTGGATCTTATTTCTAAGGCCAAGAAGCCGGTTCTCTACGTCGGTCAGGGAACGCTTGGGGCGGCTGATGAAGTTATGGCCTTTGCCAAGAAGTTCCAGATGCCGGTCATTACCACCGCGCTTGGCAAGCAAATCATTCCGTATGACTTTGAATCATTGCTGGGATCGGCTGCCCGGGTTGCTTCTAAACCGGCCAACGAAGCCCTTCAGGAAACTGATTTGATGCTGTTTGTGGGCTCAAACTATCCATTTGCCGAAGCCATGTTTAAACCCGACGTTAAATTCATCCAAATTGACAGTAATCCTCAAGTATTGGGGAAGCGGCACCAAACCGACGTTGCTATCTTAGCCGATGCCAAGAAGGCACTACAGCGGTTCATCGAACTGGGTCAGGATGCCGCCCCATCAGACTGGTACGCCGCAAACGTTGATAACGTGACTAATTGGCACCAGTATAATGATCACATGATGAATCGGACCACGGGTGATCTGCGATTTGAACCGGCATTTAAGGAAATTAACCGAATTTCGGATGACAATGCGATTTACTCGGTCGATGTTGGTGACGTGACTCAAAACGCGGTTCGATTACTCAAGGTCAATGGTAAACAACCATGGATTACGTCAGGCTTGTTTGCAACCATGGGCGTTGGACTGCCAGGGGCAATCGCTGCGTCACTGAGTTATCCCGGCCGGCAGGTATTTAATCTTGCTGGTGATGGGGCAGCTGCCATGGTCATGCAGGATTTGAGCACCGAAGTTGGTTATCACTTACCAGTCATTAACGTGATCTTCTCCAACGATGCTTTGGGCTTCATTGAAGATGAGCAGGAAGATGACAATCACGAGTGGTTTGGAATTAGTTTGCCACAAACCGATTTTGCCAAGGCTGCGGAGGCTCAGGGGATGACCGGCATCACGGTTACCAAGGTCGACGAGATGAAAGCGGCATTTGATCAGGCACTTGAATTGACCAAGGCTGGCAAGCCGGCATTGATTGACGTCAAGATTACCAATGAACGGCCAATTCCAGTTGAAAAACTGACTTTGGATCCTGACAAATTCGATCAGAGGACCATCGATGACTTTAAGAAGCGGTACTACGCCGATGATCTGATTCCACTGAGTCAATTCTTGAAGCAGCATCACGTTCAATAAGTTTGAATGGTTAAATCAATAAACAAAAAATCCGTTATCCCAGTGCCTTCCTTGAAGGTTGCGGAGGTAACGGATTTTTGCAGCTAATGAACGTTTTGAAATGTCAGGTTCCGGACGTTTCGTTATCTAACTGGCGCAGTTCAGAAATCAACTGAAGTAGTTGGGCGTGGTAAATGTCGGATCGGAGTGCCTGATTTTGCTGGCTAAACCAGTATTGCTTTGCCGGGGCAACGTAGCTTTGCGGAACTTGATACTTATCAGCAATTTGTTGGAAGGTGGTTGGATTGTCAGCGGCTTGCTGCAATTTATACAGTGGTTCATCTTCAATGATTTGGACCACCTGCGGCCGGACGGCTTCCGGTAGCTTTGGCTCGACAATTTTGACGACGGTCCGTTTAATCGGTTTATCCAAAATGGTGTTGGTCTGTCGCTGGGCATCGGTCAGTTCGTGAACCTGATGACCGATGTAAAGGGCGCCGCCGAGAAGGACGACCAAAATGGTGATAATAACGATTAATTTTGTGTGGCCGGCCCGTTTTGTTTCGGCGTGATTTTGTTGACGCTGGAGCCGGGAGGGTGTTTGGTTTTGCATAAAGCCCATCTCCTTAGAAGCCTTGATTGCCTTCAGTATACCATTTTGAATGGATGGGTTAGCAAGGAGCGTCCTGGTGGCCACTAATTTAACTTAAAATAAATAAAAAGCCAATGAAAAGGGTGGGACCAAAAATGGCGAGCCGCTTCGACCTTCTGAACGCTTACGCGCCGATCGTTACGAACTCACCGTGGTTTGGCACCGCCATGAAGTATAGCATGGAATGGGGGGTGTTTGCAAGGACTGAAAAATGACCGATCAGCCATTGTGAGCGTTGAAAAAGTTGCCGAATTTCAAGACCAATATTGTGCAATTTAATGGGGTACGATGTACTATGTAAGCGGATTCAAGAAATAAACCTAAACGGGGTTTCATCTAATTAAGGAGGGCTTTACAATGGCAAAAAAAGTGGCAGTCGTAACCGGGTCAGCTGGTGGCTTAGGTAGGGGAATTGCTGAGAGGCTTGCCAAAGACGGCTTTGCAATTGTGATTCACGATATTAATGAAGAATTACTGAACCAAACTGAAACTGAATTTAAAGATAATGGAATTGAGGTAACGAGTTTTGTGGGCGATGTTTCGAAGCGTGAGGATCAGTTTGCTTTGGTCCAGCACGCCGTTGACACATTTGGCCGCCTTGACGTATTCGTCAATAATGCCGGCATCGAGGCCGCAACTCCGCTCTTGGAAATTGATGAAAATGAATTGCAACGCTTGTTCTCAATCAACGCCTTTGGGATGCTCTTTGGTACCCAGGCAGCTGCAACTCAATTTATTAAACAGGGCGGCGGTGGCAAGATCATCAGCGCCTCGAGTATTGCGGGCCACGAGTCCTATGCCATGTTGGGGACTTATTCAGCCACCAAACACGTCGTTCGCTCGTTCACGCAGACGGCATCCAAGGAGTTGGCAAAGTATAAAATCAACGTGAATGCGTACGCCCCCGGGGTTGCAAAGACCAAGATGTGGGATCGACTGGATGCCGAAATGGTGAAACATGATCCGACATTGAAACCGGGCGATGCGTTTGCAAAGTACACCGCGGATATTTCGCTGGGAAGATACGAAATGCCTGATGATGTTGCCAACCTGGTATCCTTCTTGGCATCCCCTGATTCTGATTACATTACCGGCCAGACGATTTTGGTTGATGGTGGAATGGTTTACCGTTAAATGACTGAATGGTGGAATGATTTGGAAATTCATGACTACTGATGAGATTGGGAAGAAGCAATCCGATTGGTGAATTAGCGCCATTTTACTTGCCGGATAGATGTGTGTTATCTTGAAAGCAACTGAAGGAAAGGGTGGTGGTATTTTGCCAGTTTCCAATACGTATCCAATTTCTAATGGTCAGTTTCCAGCAGATCAGACCACCAAGGTTAAATTGACCACTCAGTTGGGTTATACGTTACATTGTTCAATTCTCCCAGTTGTTCACGGAGGTGGCTCGGGGCCGATGCGGTCAATGACAATTGATGCGGTCACCCCAAAGCCAAAACAGGCGGTTAAAATTCATCAAATCGACTTTGAACAAATTGGGTCCACAATTGACATTACGTTACCAAATGGCGAAATAATGTATTTGAAGTTGGTTGATTGAGTTGCCAATGTCGATAGGGTTGTCGCCATTCGGTGAAAAATGCCACCTTGGAGATTTCAGATTTGAGTTCTGGAGTTTCCAGGGTGGTTTCTTTGGGTCTTGTTATGAGTGTTCAATGATGATGAGTTTGAGGGTTTTAAAAGCGATTTAAATTAGGAGGGATTTTGTGGCAAATCCAACGTTTAGTAAGCTGATTACCAGTCTTAATCCGAAAAAAATGAATGCCAGCAGCCGGAATGGAATCAAAATTGACCGCATTGTGATTCATCACAATGCAATGACTGATGCCGACAAGGCGATGAACATTTGGATTGCCGGCGGTCCAGCTAACACCTCCGCTCATTATGAGGTGACCCCCACGGAAATCATTGGTTGTGTTGGCGAACAGTATGCGGCGTGGCACGCGGGTGGGATCGGTCAGGCTGATCCTCCTAAAATGGCCAATCCTAATCAGCGCTCGATTGGAATTGAAAATGTCAACTCGACGGGCACTCCGGAATGGTTGGTTGACCCACGAACCGTTCAAAATTGTGCGCGGCTGGTAGCTGATATTTGCAAGCGCTACCAAATCCCATTGGATAGACAACACGTTTTAGCCCATCGAGAAGTGACAAATACCGCCTGTCCCGGTGGGCTAGATGTTGATGAGGTTGTTCGGCTGGCAAGAATTGGGTTTAAAAATAAAAAAGCTGATAACCACGAATGATCAAAGATCGTGATTATCAGCTTTTACTGATTAATGGAGTCGGCGGGAGTCGAACCCGCGTCCGAGCATATTGCCACCTAGACCTCTACGTTCATAGATCAACTACTTAAAATTCACCATTTGAAACGCCGTTAATCAAGGCACCCACAAATGGCTAACCTGGTTAGTCTCTTCAGTTGACTTCAGGTGGGAGCCAACAGCGTGAGCCCACTAAATTTAAGACCCAGATCCAACCCATGGGCGAAGCTGGGAGGATCTACGTTAAGCGCTTATTAGGCAGCTAAAGCGTAAGAATTGTTATTATTTTTTGCAGTTATAATTTAACTGGACGGTTTTACGTGACGCCGCACGAAACGCAATCCAGGCTCAACCTATACCCGTCGAATCCTTAACGACCCCATAACGATACAAAGTAATTGTATCATATAACGGGGATAGGTAGAAGGATTTAGATCAGATTGTAGTGTTTCAGCCCGTTGACGATCCCATGATCCGTATTGGCGGTTGTCACGTACTCGGCGTGATCCTTAACAACGTCCAAGCCATTTCCCATGGCAACGGGGTGATCGACGTATTTGAGCATTGGGATGTCGTTGTTGCCATCACCAAATGCGTAGGTGGGGATGCCTGCTAGGCCGGCTTTACTGATGAGCTCCTCAATACCGCGGCGCTTGGAGCCGTTTTTAATCACAACGTCCATACTAAATGGGGTATTTCGGAAAAAGGTCAGTTCGTCGTTAAACTTATTGAGATAATCATCATCGTGACCAGCGGTATTCAACAGCATCATGCAAATGTCGTTTTTAGCGACAAATTTATCGGCATCTAACGGAGGTAAGCGTGAGTTGATAAAATGGTAGTTATCCCGGGTGGTATCGGTGATAAAGTTAATCGCTGCTCCCTGGTGGTTCATGACCGTGGTTGATTCACCCATGGATTTGGCAAAAGCCATTAAATCCGTCACAACTTGCGGCTTAATGACGGCCTTGTAAAGTGGTTGCTTTTCAAACACCACGTAACTGCCGTTGGCGGAAACAACGGTGTCAATTTCTGTCTGGGCGAGGGTTTCCGGAATTTCAAAAATATTTCTTCCCGTTGAAATTACTGGTAATACGTTATTGGTTCGCAGTTGCTTCATTGCGTTGGCAACTTCAGGATCAACCTTGGTTTGTTCATTATACAGCGTGTGATCAAGGTCAAAAAATGCAATTCCCTTATACATAGTGGCGGCCACCTCAGTCTTAAATTTTGTGGAAAAACTTATCATGTCACACATATCATAACAATCTTGACCCATTTCAAGCAAGTTGCTTATTTTCTGGTAAAATAGAAATAGTATGGGGTGAGAAGAAATGGAAAAAACAACCATCGCGAATGAAAAGACTAACCGGTTTTTCGTTCGCCTTAGAAGAATCCCCGGAGAGCACTGGTATCTCGCAAGTGAAAACGGCAAGATTACCGATTCCAGTCAAAAAATCAAAATTCCGGAAGATATTAAAACACAGGATTTTCTAATTGACCAAATCAGCTTTTTTAATAAACAAATCTGGTACCATTTTACTCGGGATGATATTGCCGGATGGCTGCCAAAGCGCAACATCCGCAAAACGTTTCGACGGTTGGATGTTCCACCGAAAAAACAGCCAACCCAGGCTGATGTTGATAATCAAGCGACGGCCTTTTCGATTTTATTAGAAAGCGCTGGGATTCAGGCCCCCTATGATGACATTAAACAAGTTGTTGAAAAGTGGCAGGCAACCGGATCCGGATTAGTCGGTTTGAATAGTTTAGTTATTTCGAAGACGCATTCAATTCGGGACCTCAATCACGTTAACCTACGCCAGATTGACAAGCAATTATTGAGACGGCGGCCGATTGTGATGCGGGTTGGTGGGCTGAATAATTTGAAGTCAAGTCTAATTGTCCTCACGGGTTTTAACCGCAAACTTTATTTTTATAACGATCCATGGACCGGGAAACTAGAATCCGTTTCCCAGAATCATTTAAAAAAGCATTGGCTTCGAGGAAACTTTGAAGCGATTAGCTATTAGGAGTTGGGAGATTAATAATGAAACTGTTAATGATAGAAGATAATAAATCGGTTTCTGAAATGATGTCGATGTTCTTTCAAAAGGAAGGCTGGGATGTTTCCTTCGCCTATGACGGCATTGAAGCCGTCGATATGTTCAATGAGGATCCCGATAGTTGGGATATCATTACCCTGGATTTGAACCTGCCTAAAAAAGACGGCATGGAAGTGGCCAAGGAAATTCGCTCGAAATCAAAATCCGTGCCAATTATTATGCTGACTGCTCGGGATTCTGATAGTGACCAGGTATTGGGCTTTGAAATGGGTGCCGACGATTATGTCACCAAGCCATTTTCACCAATTACCTTAGTTGCCAGAATTAAGGCGCTTCAACGGCGGGCCCATACTGAGGCGGCGCCCGAAGAATCCGGAACTCAAACGGAAGCAAGCCCTAAGAAACAGTACCAGGTCACAACGGATCATTTTCAGCTGAATACCAATACCAGAGAGGCTTATCTGGATGGAAAGATGATTCCCGAGCTGACCCCCAAAGAGTTTGAACTATTAAAGACGCTGGCAATGAAGCCGCGCCAAGTGTTTTCTCGGGAGCAGCTTCTCGAACAGGTTTGGGATTACGAGTATTACGGTGACGAACGAACGGTTGACGCCCACGTCAAGAAATTACGGCAGAAGATTGAACGTGTCGGCCCCCAAGTGATTCAAACCGTCTGGGGTGTTGGTTATAAATTCGATGATAGCGAAGTGGATAAAAAGAAATGAAAATGATTTACCAGCAGTTATTGGCGTTCTTTCTGGTGATTGCCGTGACGATCCTACTGCTTGGCTTTTCATTTGGGCGGATGTCCAAAAGCTTCGTGTATGACGACGAATGGCGCAGTCTTGAAAAATATTCGGATAGTTTGGTTCAGCAGTCACTGACCGTTAATTCAAAGGGCAATCAAAAGGTGTCCTTTAGTCTGAGCACTTTAAAGACCACCCAGGCGTTGTTGGAGAATCAGTCTGTGCATTTCACCGTGTTTAATCAAAAAAATCAGGTAATCTACCCCAATAACGGGTTATCCCCCAAGGTGACCAAGAGTGATTGGCGGCATTTGACCAAGGATCAAATTGTTCGCAAGGTCAATAACCGTAACTTTCGGTTGAATAATGGCAAAACCCGGCCGGCAATGATTGAAATTCTAAAGCCCTACTACTACAACAAGAAGTTGGTTGCGGTTGTCAGTGCCGGCGCCTTTATTTCAGACGTGAACTCCAACGTGGACCGGATTAACCGTGATCTATTGAAGGGCTTAGGGGTTTCCTTAATCATTTCGATGATTATCAGTTTCTTTATCGCCAGCCGGCTTAACCGGCGAATCAGTCGGCTGCGGGCAGCCGCGACGCAGGTTTCGAACGGAAACTATGAGATTCGAGTGAAGTCTGGCGGCAAGGATGAGATCGGTGAGTTGATTACAGACTTCAACCACATGACTGAATCCCTTGAAAAGGCGAATCAGGAAATTGAGCGGCAAGAAGAGCGTCGCCAAGAATTCTTGGCGGATGCGGCTCACGAAATGCGAACCCCGTTAACAACGATTTCCGGGATTCTTGAAGGAATCAAGTACGATGTGATCCCGCAAGAACAGCGAAAGAAAAGTATTGATTTGATGAGTAATGAGACCCAGCGATTAATTCGCCTGGTCAATGAAAACCTGGATTATGAGAAGATCCGCTCAAATTCGATTCGGCTTGAAAAGCGGCACTTCAACGCCCGAAATGTGTTGAATAACATTGTCGAACAGTTGTCGAGCAAAGCGGCTGAATCCAAAGACCACTTCGAAATTCAGTCACCTGATGATTTGCCGATTTATGCCGATTATGATCGGTTTGTCCAAATTGTCTTTAACATTACCAACAATGCAATCCAGTTTACGGATAATGGGACGATTACCCTGATTGGCGAACGCGGTTATCAGGAAACGGTTATTCGAATTGCCGATACTGGAATTGGAATGACCAAGGAGCAGCAAAAAAATATTTTTGAACGTTATTACAAAGCAGATGCCTCCAGACGGGCTCATAAGTATGGCGAGTCTGGCCTGGGCCTGGCAATTGTTCATCAGCTTGTCCAGCAGCATGGTGGGACGATTTCGGTTACTTCCAAGCCTCATAAAGGCACCACGTTTACCGTCATCATTCCGGATCAAACCGATGACGAAAAGAAGGCTGCGGCAAAACAAAAGCAGGCACCGAAGACCGATGCTTAGTGACACTGACGATTTACAAGTTAATTCAAAGGGGCCTCGCTTGAAGCGCAATGCTTCGAGTGGGGCCCCTTTGATGATGATTAAAGCGAATTATTCAGCTAAACTGTCGGTTGGTTCATCTCTGAGGAATTCCGCAAATTCCTTCATTTGACCGGCACCTTCAAATCTCGCATCCATTTCTTCCGGATGTTGGAGGAGGCGGGCAGCGGCATCGAGATTAGAAATCCCATTGTCGTTTGTTTCAGCTAGCCAGCGTTTCTTCTTTTCAAAATCATCCACGCTGTTTGATCCTACATCAATTAAGTCGATAATTGTTTGTCGTGCTTCCTGGTGTGAAATCATGTCGTTTTATCCCCGTTCTTTTAGTTGTGTTTTGACGTCTCAAATAATGTATCATATATCGAAATGAAAGTCGATGAAAACTTTTTAAAATTGTTTGAAGATTCTTAAAAGATCGAGACTTTTCTGTGGGAATATGGCCAAGTATCAATGGGATGGTAGCGGTTAATAATGGTAAGGGCATGAATTAAAATATTTTTTTAAAATGAGGGCCTAAGCGTTTAAAAAATTCGGCGTTTGGTGGCGGACAAATTTGCCGCTGATCTTGAAAGTGATTCTGTGGGAGTTGGCGCCCGCAGAGATAATCGATAAAAAAATAACACATTCCCCGCCTACGACAGTTAGGAATGTGTTACCCGTAAAAAATGGCCTGAATCTACATAAAAGTAGATTACAAATTAAAGTATAGAGCAACCGGTTTGTTCCTGCAATTGAAATGATTTCGTTTGGGTTGAAAAAATGGGGTCGGCTGGCAATGGGGAACCGTGGTGAAAATAAAACCCGGTAGCGTCAATTATCAACGCTACCGGGCTCATCTAAGTATTGGGTATACTGGGGTCGAACCAGTAAATTACGGATTCAGAGTCCGTTGCCTTACCATTTGGCGAATACCCAATGAACAAATATCACAGTTACTAATATTATCGATTTTTTCCGGATTTGTCAACCAAGTTTTTCAATTTTAGTTGCCAGTTGACAAATTCGTTTGATTTAGATAAACTGTTATTTGTGAGTTTGAGAGCATTGCCCGCTGGTCAAACTGGTTTAAGACGTCGCCCTCTCAAGGCGGAGTTACGGGTTCGAGCCCCGTGCGGGTGATATGGATTCAACTAAGAGCTGTTAAATGCGATTAATAAAGCATTTAACAGCTCTTTTGTCAGTTTTGATTTTGGTCAGTGAACCTTTGGCAAAAAAAGACGATGGACAATCCATTTGTCTCACCGCCAGCTGTTGAATGATTCTTTTTACGTGCTTAAAAATTTCTGAGAAGTTTTTGGATTGCGTGGCCATTAATTACCAATAACCCAGGATTTCAGCTAATTTCGCCCGATCCACATCTCGGGAGGACAACGTGGCCGTTGTGTAAGCTCGCGCATCGTCTGGATCCTTTGGTTGGGTCCATGAATACCGGACTGGACTTGGCGTGGCGTCAGGGGACTGCTCAGTGCTTGCAGAGGCATACATCACATCGCTTTTATACGGCGTGTGGTAGAGTCCCATGCTATGTCCCATTTCGTGCATAATAACAGTGGTCCAGTAATTTTTCATAGAAGTATGGGATAAACTAACCTGTTCCTGATTGTAAGTATTTTTGACTAACTGCTGGAGATCCGCGATTTGGCTCTGGTAATTTGCCCGGATAATTTTTTCCTGATTCTCATAATTGGTGGTGAGGCTGCTCATTTGTTTGGAGATGGCGGTTTTATCCGATCCGGAAGCTTGATTGTAATTGCTTTGCAGGGCCAGGTACTGCAACTGGTAGTTAAACCGTAACTTGGTTAACAGGACGTTGGTGGAATCCAGCAGATCGGACGCCTGCTGAGAGATATCGTTTAGTTTATTGTCAAGGGTACTGGAGCTGGCAATGTTATTGGTGGCGTAATCGGGATTTGTGAACGTACTGGCATTAATGTCGATCACGTTCTGGTTGAAGAGGCCGTCCCACTGCTTGCCCGTTGCCGAATCTAATTGAACTGTCAGGGTGTGGTCATCCTTTGTGCCCAATGTGAAGACAGTCTTGCCCAATGCGGTATTCCAATTATCAATTGCGGCACTGACATATGGCTGGAGTTGGTCATCAGCAACATAGACGCGTGCTTGATGATCCTTGAAGACCCCGGCGGATGCAAACTGACCCAAGTTATACTGGGCACTTAAGAAAGCGCGGTATTTTGTGTAAACGCTGGATTCAAAACCAAGAACGGTGAGGTTGGGATCCAAATCCGGCGCGGCATCGATGTAAGATTTCAGATCGGATTCCGAGCGAACACTGGCCCCAATGATTGGATCAGCCTTGGCCGAATTAGTGGTTGTTTTGGATTTGTTCAGATAGCCCCGCCAAACCCAGCCGCTGACTTTTTTACCCGAAGTGCTGGTAACATAGTAGTAAATTCGGGAATGTTGGTTAATTTGCAATTTTTGATGGAAACTGGTTTGAAAGGTGCGCTTGCGATAGTTGGCCAGTTTGAACACTTTTTTACCAAGTTTTGCTGAATAGGCATAGGCATTTTTGGCCTTTTTTGGATCGATGGTGTATAAGTGGTGACTCATTTTTTGGCGCCAGACGACCTTGACGGTTTCTTTGCCGTAGCTGGTTTTTTGTAATAATGGCGATAAGAACCCCATTGGAAATGCTAAGGCTGCCAGCGTCGCACTGGCAAGGAGCTTCTTTCTGATCATAGTTAAAGTGCCTCCAAAATAACTGGTTTTGAGTTTCGCTAAATCAATTATGTTATCTAAATGATCGCAAAATTAATTGTACACACCTTAATTATAACGCTTAGCGGGGGCCCACGTCATAAAATACACCGCGTTGATTATTAATGAGCTTCATAGTAATTTTCGCTGATTCGCTTTAAATCGGTAATTTTAAGGTGATTCAGGTCGGCTTTTGCGATGGCCTTGCTTGTGATTGTTAGGGATAATACGGGGCGGATGCCCGAATCGGTGGCCTTTTCGAAACGAATCTTAAATTTTTTATATTTTTGATAGTCTGAGTGTTTGATTGCTTTAATAATGGCAACTGTCGTCAATTTAAAGGATGTTAGCGTGTCTTTTTGATCGCGAACCCGGATCTCCAAGACGCCTGAACGCTCTGTAAGCGTGAGGTGGTGGGTGAAGAGGAGGGTTGTCGATTTGACGGTTTTTCGGACTGCCGTGGTCGTCGCCCGGTTTTGATGGGATGACGTCGTCTGGCTCGATTGAATTTGGGCGCCACGTTTCAAAACGGCCTTGCCCCTGGGAGAATTGAAGAACAGCGTGCCAAACACAATCATGAGCAGCAACGAAACGAGGGCGTACTTTCCGTATGGGTATTTCTGAGGTTTTTTAACGATCTTGCTATAGGCAAATAGCGCGAAGAAAATAACCATCGCGTACGACGATAATTTTGTGATGACATCGAATAATTGATCAATCATCATGGACCTCCTTGTTAACACGAGCAGCGTTTACATAGAAGAAAAGCCGCTTCAAAGAGATGACTCGAGGCGGCGGATATGACTATTCAAAAGATAAATCAATCAGATATTTATTGCGGTCAACTAAATGCGAGGTCGTGATCCATAAATCGTGGAAGCTGCTGTCCTTCATGGCTGTTTTGTCGTGAAAATAATCCAGCAGATCGCTGTTCATGGATACGAAATCTGGGGCCATTCGGTTGACTTCAAGTCGCTGGTTTGGGAAATAAATTTCAGGATTCCCCAATTTGACATCGTCATCAAGGTACATTTCAACGACGTTATCGTATTTATCAGGATATATTTTAACTTTGTTTGGATGTCCCTTAATGTAAGACAGGACATGGTAAATCGTATCAGAATTGCTTGCCACCGGACGGATCCTCCCATCATTTCAAATCATAACTATGATTATTGTACCAAAAAAAGGCGGTAAGGCCAAAAAGAAGCCGGGTCTTCAAGCTATGAGGTTTAACCTGGTCACAGGTCACGGTTAAAGGCGAAATAATGATCAAGATTTCAATTGGCACTATTGGATTAGTTGTGTAACTGAAAGAATCCGGATAAAATGGTGGTCATACAGCACCGTTAATACCGTAAACGGTGTTGATAATCAATGACCAGAGAGAAGCGAATGATTGATGGACTATTCGAAAACAATTGCCGAGATGCATCGGTTTGTGGCCGACAAGGTTGTGCCCGGGGTGACCTATGGCATTATTGACGGGGACCAAACGATGACTGATTACTTTGGTGATCAAGAGTTGGTTCCAGACCGCATATTACTGCAGCCCCACGAATTTTATGATTTGGCGTCATTAACCAAAGTGGTAGGGACCACTAATTTAATACTAAAACTACTTGCTGACCAGCGCTTAAAGCTGGATGATTCGATCAGCACTTATTTACCGCAGTGGCGGTCGCCACAGACCACCATTCGGCATTTGTTGACGCACACATCTGACATCGTTGGCTACATTCCTCACCGAAACGAGTTGCCGAAGGCCGAACTGGTTCCAGCAATCTTGAACTTGACAAGTGGCCCGGACTTGGGACACGTGGTGCATTATCAGGACTATAACTTTATTTTTTTGGGGTGGATTGCGTCTCAGATTCTCGGCAAACCAGTGCAGACATTAATTTCTGAACGGGTACTGCCAGCCCTTCATATGCCCAATGCCACCTTCCATCCGGATGATGTCAATCAAGTGGTCCCGACGGCTATTCTGCCGGGAAAGGGCCTTCTTCGGGGCGTGGTTCACGATCCGAAAACGCGCATTTTGAAAGCCGACTGTGGGGCGGCTGGTCTATTTTCACCAGTTGAGGATCTGCTTCACTTCAGTCGGTGGTTGCTGGGACAGGTTGACTATCCGGATTTTGTTAGCCGCCAATGGGTCGATCAGCTATTTGTGGACCAAACGCCGGATCATTTGAGGAGCCGGTCATTTGGCTGGATTCTCCGGCAGTATCACGACCACCATTACATTTTACATACCGGCTATACCGGGACACTCATTGTCGTGGATCGCAAGGCCCAGCAGGCACTGGTTTTCCTGTCCAATCGGGTTCATCCTGACGCGACAAATCAACAGTTCTTTCCGTATCGAAGTCGGCTGATCCGAACCTTCATTCAGGACGCCAATCGTCAATCTAAATAAAAATATCAGGAAATCGTTCGTTAAAAAAGCAAAAACCGGTTAAGAAATGACTCATTTCCGGGTCTAAACTTTCTGGTATTGATGGAAATCATCAATGCCAGTTTTTTTATCCAA
>ENA-OXUB01000049-OXUB01000049.1-human-gut-metagenome-genome-assembly--contig:-NODE-49-length-74262-cov-12.796192_pt1 | contig 74262 bp, 73 predicted proteins | sample MGYA00249345_ERZ652652 | MGnify/ENA primary metagenome ERZ652652 (study PRJEB26925, sample SAMN05826496) | human gut metagenome | biome: ENVO:2100002; feature: ENVO:00000062; material: ENVO:00002003... | reverse complement strand
ACGAGATCAGCCTCGGTCTCGTGGGCTCGGAGATGTGTATAAGAGACAGGCATCTACTACTATACTAAAATACTGATTGACTAAATGTAGTGCATTCTATCATTTCTGATGGGATATTTCCTAATATCCTACTTTACTAACCTTAGTATATACTACATTTAGTATTTGTTGTATAACAGCAAAATAAGCTCATTTTGGAATTAGTCTTATAAATCATCATCATGCGCATTAGATAAATTCTGTCTCAAGTGCTTCCAACAAGTCGTGTATTTGTTTTTCCGCTTCCTCCATATCCGATACAATGTCCTTGATGTGGTAAGGTGCGCCATTTTTACCGTGCCCATCATTTCCAATCCATAGATAGGCTTCGTAATCCGGGTCAAAACCCTCGAAATATTGTTCCATGTCAGCAATGAGGGTATCAATGTCCTCACATTTCATTTCGGCACTGAAATTAAAATCCTGCCCATAGTTGGTATAGCGTTGGAAGTCGAACTGAATATTTGATTTATTTTTGTCATCCACACTTATACTCCAGCCTTTGCTTTGGGATATTTCCGTTACTTTTTGTATCTTTTCTTGAGCGGTCATAGTTTTGAGTTTATAGTGGGGAGACTTCACACCGTCCTACCGATTGCTTTAATCCGTTATTTGAAAGTAATACTCCTGCAGCTCGTCTGGCCATTCGGCGGTCATAGAGCGTGGCTTTCTGGTTGTCCCGCTCGTGCCATTGCCAAATTTTGTGATTAAGTACAAGGCACAGCTCTGTCCAATGCTTGTAGTTATCTTTCCATTCTGCCTTAACCTTTCTGTATGTGTCAGCTATGGCTTCATTCCCGAACTTGTCTGCCATAGAGAAGTCCTGCCAAAAGGTTGTCATCGGGTCATAGCCAGTAATTTCCGCTATATTCCACTTGGGAATTACTATTTTTAATATTTCCATACTTATTATTGTTTTTGTAATACTCATGAATCAAGATTACTATTTCCCTTTGTTCGGTCTGTTTGCGACCGCCGGGAAGATTTTTCTGCTTTCAGAAGGTGGCGGGGAACAATCGGACAAGGCTGATCCGGAAAAATACGCTCGACAGCGGAGAGGAAGATTTTTACGTGTCATTTGCGGCAGTATGCCGGCATTGGCAGGATTGGAGCCGCCGGTTACCTTTGCGGAAAATTCTGTTCCGTAGGTCGCACGGCAGCGGACTTGGGTTTAATGGGAATCCGTTAGAAAAGGAAAGATTTATGAATAAAAGAGTGAGGCGGCCAGCCGGGACGGACTTTCCGATGGACTGTCTTGGGACTACAGAGGGCAGGATTTATCCCGCCCCCTGTAATGCCAAGTCTGTCCGTGTCCGTCCTTTTGCAAAAAGGGGCTTCACGCACTTTATGTAACGTGTTACACAAAATGCGTGAGGCTGCTTGAAGCAAACTGGCCGCAGGATGTAAGGCTATATGAGGGAGAAAGGAATTTTATAAAAGGCCGTTGGTCGATCGGAACAACAAACCGTACCGAGACTTTGCCCGATACGGTCTTGCATATAACTCAGTCTATGTCATAGCCTATCATGTATTCATCGTTGATAAGCAGATAATAGTAGCCGTTGCCACAATTCCTGTATTCTTTGCTGAATCCAGCCGCCATATCTCCATTTTCGCGTGGCTCACACCATAACGTACCGTCATAGCCACAAAAGTCGAAGCGTCCGGTGGAAAACTTTTCGCCTTGCTTCAGTGCCGTTCTGAAACGAGCCATATCCCAACTGCTGCAATACTTCTCGATGGTGGCAAGTCCGATACACTTGCCGTCGATGCGTGTGCCGGTCGTGATGCGGTTCTCGTAGAGGGATTTATCCAAATCGGCATTAGCGATTTTGCGAAGCCAATCATTCGTATGCGTGGCAAGTCGGGCAAGTTTCTGGTATTTCAAGACCTGTTTCTTTCCTATGTCCGCTGCATCTTCGGGAGAGGATGACGGATAGTATATCTTCTCAATGCTTGCCCAATCCGTGAAGATGTACCCGCTTTTTCGTTTTCTTGGCGCAATAATGCCGATGACGTTTTCATTGCGGTTGATGAATAATCGCCTACGTTGTCCTGCAATCCTTACATATAAAGAGGTGGAATTCTGCTCGTTTCGGAGATAGGCTTCTGCCGGATGAATAGTTGTTGTTTCCATATTTGTATAAATTTTGATTTTTGCTGTTCCTATTTTGGTTTACCTGTTCAAAGTTCCGGGATTGTGCCGTTCTTATATAGAACACCGTCCCGATAATGGGACACGATGCCCGGCTTAAGTCCCATTTCCTCAAAGGCTATATGCCTGATATAGTCCTTGTATTCTTTGCCAATGAAATTCTTTCCACAAAGGTTGTTGAAAATCATAGGGACGGAAAAACCGTCTTCGCTCGATAATATCACTTTGTCGTCTTGTCTAATTTCTTCTACCATACTTGTTTACTTTTAATTGGTTGAACTATCATGCTGATTTTTCTTTTTCCCTGCTTTCGTTTGCCGTGCAGGTTTGTTTTCAGCTTTTTGAGGCAGCCAGAGGATGAAGCTGTGGCATCATAAGCCAAACCCGGATAGAAAACCGACCGTGTAACAGTCTGTTTTCGTCATCCGAATGCAATGCGGCTTGGCGATTATGCGCTTCGTCCTACATTCGCCGACGAAAAGAGTAAAGAATGACCTGCCGGTAAAAGCAAGGATTTTGTAAAAAAGAAGAGTCGTATATGATAGAAAAAACGGCTTGGGATGTGAGAAAATACCCTGAAAAATTTGCGGTGTATCGTATTTTATGTAATTTTGCAGTTGTATTTCAAAATTGCATAAACAGTATGGAGGCAAAATATATCCACAGGGAGCTATCCGCCGTGATAGAAGAGGCTTACCGCTATTTTTCAGTCATTACGGTAACAGGACCGCGCCAGTCCGGAAAGACGACGCTGCTCCGCAACTTGTTCTCATACCTGCCGTATTACTCGTTGGAAAATCTTGATGTCCGGAGTTTCGCCGAAAACGACCCGGTCGCTTTTCTGAACCAGCACACGGAGGGCATGATTCTTGACGAGGTACACAACGCTCCGAACCTGCTGTCGTATATTCAGGGTATGGTGGACAATGATGCCGACCGGCGGTTTATCCTTTCGGGCAGTTCGCAGTTTGCCATGCTGAAAAAGGTTACACAGTCTTTGGCAGGACGTACCGCCGTTTTCGAGTTGCTCCCCCTGTCATACTCCGAAATACGGGAGCAGATCACCGATACGCCTCTTGACAACCTGCTGTTTAACGGGTTTTACCCTGCCATTTATTCGGGCCGTAACATACCCAAATTTCTTTATCCGGCGTACATGAAAACCTATCTGGACAAGGACGTGCGCGACCTGCTACAAATCAAGGACATGATGCAGTTCCACACATTCATCAGGCTTTGCGCCGGACGTATCGGATCGCTGTTCAAAGCCTCTGAACTGGCCAACGAAATCGGTGTCAGTTCACATACCGTTACGGCATGGCTGTCCGTCTTACAGGCATCTTATATTGTTTTCCTGCTACCTCCCTATTTCGAGAACACACGCAAACGGCTGACTAAAACTCCCAAGCTCTATTTTACGGATACAGGGCTTGCCTGTCACCTGCTCGGCATCGAATCGCCGGAACAGCTTGCACGGGACAAGATGCGTGGGGCGTTGTTCGAGAACTTCATCGTAACGGAAGCCTTGAAGCGGCGGTATAACCAAGGCAAGGAAAGCAACCTCTATTTTTACAGGGATTCGAACCAGAACGAGGTCGATTTGCTGTTGAAAAAACATTCGGGGCTATACGGTATTGAAATCAAGTCGGCGATGACCTACCATGCGGACTTCGAGAAGGCGTTGAAACAGATGGACGGCTGGGTCAAAGAAACCATACTGGGTAAGGCGGTGGCCTATGCGGGTACACTCGAAAATACTGCTGGAGAAATCAAACTTCTGAATTACAGTCACCTGGATGAGGTGTTGGCTTAACAGCCCTATAACAGTCCAGCTAATGCCGACACACACTCCTGCTGCATGGATTTGATGTAATCGAAGAGAACCGAGGGATTGATATTCTTGCCATTTAGCTTGCAGGTGACGTGCAAGTGCTCGCCTGTACTTCGTCCGGTCGAGCCGGTAATACCGACGGCATCGCGGGGACGGACTACCGTACCCTTGGCGGCCAGCACCCGTGAAAGGTGGCAATAGCTGACGGTGTAATTTCCGTGCCGCAGTGTCACATACTTGCCGGACGTCTTGTCTTGTCCCACTTTGACGACCACCCCCTCCATCATGGCCAATACCTGCTCGCCCCGTGCGTGCAGGTCGATACCCCCGTGAAACTTCCTCTTCCCGGTAAACGGGTCTTTCCGGTAGCCGTATGGCGATGTAATTCTGATGCGCTGCAATGGATAAGACACACTGAGATAACGGTCAATCCACAACTTCTTACTTTCATCGGCAGGTTTTGTCGAAGTCTCCTGTGCAGGAGCCATGCTTTCGGGTGTCGGCTCCGGCTTTTTCATACCCTCCTGCAAGGCTTCTACCTTGTATCTTTCTGGTGTCTTGGCAATCGTGTTGAACTGCGCCTGAACGGGCATCGTGCAGAATGAAATACCCGATATTGCTATCAGTAGAATTTTTCTCATTCGGCAAAGTTATAACGGGAATTTTCATGTCGGAAACAAACTACCGTCATTTCTTGTATTGGTTTGATATTTTGCGTCTATTAGTACGATTTTGATTAGATAATTGTACTAATGAAGATAAAAACAGCATATTACAACCATTTATATAGCTGTATTTTTGTCCGTCATAATAAGATGTCTCTATCTTTGTATAGTACAATTTTATAATATGAATATAGTATGAAAAAAGTTCAGATTGAATTTGATGAATTACCCTTTTCGACACTGGAACGATTCGGTCTTACAAGGGAAATGATCGAGGACTTGCCGATGCGTGTGTTGGAAGACATCTGCAACGGCCGGCATTCTCCCGTGCTTCCCGTGCGTGTCACTGACGAGCATGGCGGGCAAATCGAGAGCCGCAGCCGCTTTGCCTTTATCCGCATGGACGACGGTCAGGTGGATGTGGTGTTCTATCCGGCACTGAAATCCTCTCCACTGGAGCGGTATGACGAAGCACAGCAGAAACAGTTGCTCGACGGCAAGGCGATTGTCGCCGATGTGGAAATGTCGGACGGACGGAGCAGCAAGGCTTTCGTACAGATTGACGCCGAGACGAAACAGGTGATGTATGTCCCCACGCCCATCATCGCACGCAACCTGAAAGTGCTGGCCGAGGTCATGCGCCTCGGTACGGTGGAGGTAAACGGGATGCAGCACGGCGAGCCGCTGACGGTAGTCGTGGGCGGCGAGCCTGCCACAGTGGGCATCGACCTTCATGCCAAGACCGGCATCCGCATCTGTTCGGGCGACGCGCAGCAATGGCGCAACCAACCCAAGCGAGAGTGGGACAAATACACCTTCGGGTGCTACGGCTGCTGGGTCATGGACGATGACGGTAACCTTGACTACGTTTCGGAGGAAGACTACACCGAAGAGCTGTGGAACGAACAGAAGAAGAGCGGCGAGCGCAATCGTGCGACAGCTCTCCATAAGTAAAACATCAATCCGTACATTATGGCACAGAACGAATATTATCCCGAAGACGTACTTGTCGGGAAGATGCAGAGCGGCGAATACGGCTGGCTCGATTACGTCAATCATTTCTCCGCCGACTGGCAGGAGGAATACGCCCGTTACTGCGAGGAAAAAGGGCTTGCAGTCGGCAACGAATCCGCCGCCGAGTTCGTCCGCTTCAAGGACGAACAGTTGGAGGCAGCAATGGAAAGCGGAGACGCATAACGAAAACAATCAGACTATGGCGATACGAACGAATACCAATCCCCGGCAGATGGACTTGCAGCCCGAAATGCGCGATATGCTGATGCGCAACGGGCTTCAAGCCCATGTTGCACTTGACGATGCAGGGTATCGGCTGATCGTGCAGGGACATGACTCGCCCCTGCTGGTCTATCCGATCACCGAACGTCAGATGTTGGCACTCACGGACTGGGGAACGAACACTGCCAACAAGAAGGCCTACAACGTGCTGACGAGCATCGTGGGCAAGGACTTCTATATGCCCAAGAACTTCGTCCATGCCCGCAATGCCAACGATCGTGTGGCTATGGGGCTGCACGGCTACCGCATCGTCATCGGCGAGTACGGGCGCATGGGGCGTATGGGAATGCCCCCGCCGTTCCTTGGCTGGACACCTCGCAACCAGTTGGGCTTCCACCTTCGCAGGGTCGGCGGCCAACTGTTCTTTCCGGGGCCGTCCATCGTACCCGAACGCCCCGACGGGCGCATGAAGCCCGGCGAACTGCAATCAGGCGGTTACGGCTTCTATTACAAGGGGCATCAACAGGAGCAGCCCGTACAGCAACGGGATGTGCTGCAGGACTTGCAGGCGGCTATCACGCCGATGGTCAGCCGTCCACGCAGCAAGGAACCGGCACGGCCGTACAAGGAGCTTATAGCCTCTCCGGTCTATTTCTCCAACGAGAAATGGGCGGAGTGCCTTGCCTCGCACGGTCTTGTCGTGGATGCGGAAAAGCAGACGCTGACCGTGCAGTCGGAAAGCGTCCAAGCCGATATGGTCTATGACCTGACGGAAGAGGAAGTGAGGACACTGGTTGCCGCACCCATCGAGGAGCAGCCCGTAGAGAAACGTCTGGAACTGCTGAACGGCATTATCGGGGCTGACTTTTCCGACAAAGTGACGATGGAGGCTCTCAACAGCGATCAACGCATCGCTATCGGTCTGCATCCCGAAGTACAGCAGGATTTGAAACAACGCCAACGGCAGGAGCAAGAGGCTTTTATGCCAGTGAAAACCTCGCTGCAACAGCAAGAGGAATCCGTACAGGGAAATATCGGTGCGGTAGTGGACGGGCGTGACCTCCAGTTTTTGAATGAAAACAAGGGATGGTATCGGGAAGAGAAACACGGGCGGGAAGTCGAAGTGAGCCAGATAGCCGTTCAACCGGCACAGACCGAGGGGAAATACAGGATGACCGCCGTTATCGACGGTCAGGCTATCAGCCATGAGATAACCCAACGGGACTACGACAAGTTCCTTGCTGTGGATGACTATCACCGGATGAAGCTCTTTTCCAAGATTTTCAGCGAAGTGGACATGAAAACACGCCCGGAAGCACAGCGGGGTCTCGGCACGAAAATCTTTGCCGCCCTCACCGCAGGTACGGTAGTCGCGGCGGGTGTCGCACACGGCATCCACCATCACTGCCATGCCCCGGAGTTCTACGGCGAGTGTTTCGGCGGTCCGCCACGCCCGTACTTCAAGCCGGGTGTCGATACGCCGAGGGATGTGGCCATCCGTTGTTTCGAGGCAGAGATGAACCGTGAAATCAATGATATGAGAATGGGGAGGTAAACCATGAGAGAGGGCGAACTGACTTATGACGATTTTCTGCGCAGGCTGAACATTCAGGACGTGCTTATCGACGCGGGCTATCACCTGAACCGGCGTGACGGCCTGCGCTATCCCTCGTATGTCCGGTTGGACAGCGAGGGGCGGCGCATCCGCAACGACAAATTCATTGTCACGCAGCAAGGGAAATGTTGTTTCAAACCGCAACAGCAGAAGTCGTATAACATCATTTCCTTTATCAAGGAGCATCCGCATTTTTTCGCGGAATACCATGCCGGTGTGTCTCCCGACCGACTGGTAAACCTTGTCTGCAACCGGTTGCTGAACCATCCCGTCGCTGACCGGGATACCCGGATTATCCAGCCTAAACGGGATGTGAAGCCGTTTGACATGGCGGATTACGACATTCACCAGTTCAATCCGCAGGATCGGGCGACACAAAAGAAGTTCTATCCGTTCTTCAAGCATCGGGGCATCGACCTTTACACGCAATACGCCTTCCACCGGAACTTTTGTCTGGCGACGAAACACCGTGAGGACGGCATGAAATACACCAACCTCGCCTTTCCGCTGACCGTTCCGAAAGATACGGGACAGGTTGTCGGTCTGGAAGAGCGAGGGCGCCCTCGCATGGATGGCAGCGGCAGTTATAAAGGGAAGGCGGAAGGGAGCAATTCGAGCCAAGGGCTATGGATTGCCAGCCCAGCCAAAACTACGCTTACCGAAGCCAAGCATATCTACTGGTTCGAGAGTGCATACGACGCGATGGCCTATTACCAGCTTCATCAGGCCAACGACAAGGATTTGCGGAAAGCGGTCTTCATATCTACCGGCGGTAACCCGACGGTGGAACAGATGCGGGGTGTCCTCACGCTCTCGCTTCCTGCCAAGCAACACATCTGTTTCGATACCGACCTTGCGGGAATCGAGTTTGCCAAGAACCTGCAACAGGAGATGTACCGGGTTGTCCGTTCCACCATCGAGGAGACACCGGAGCGGAAGCCTTATCTGGATTCCGTCGCTGACGGCAAGAACCTCGATGAAGGAGACATAGACCTGTTGCCCGACGCTTTGCGGTCGAGCTACGGGAAATATGAATCCGCATGGGAAGAAGCCATGTCGATGCGTTCGAGCGGCCTGTGCCATCCGGACGACATACGGGAACAGACGGATATCATGAACGGAAATTACAAGGAGTTCCGTGAAGGATTGCGGGAGTTCCTCGGTCTGGACAAGGCGAATGACGCCTCTTTTGTCCGTGAACAGCCTACCTATCCCAACAAGGACTGGAACGAACAGCTTTTGGCCGAGCAGAAACAGGAAGAGACGGTCGATGAGACACAGGCGAGAGAACAGTCACCGGAAGAGGAACAACAAACACACTTTCGCCGATGATGACCGATGCACCCACAGGACATTTCCAAAGTATCGTGCTGCAACCGCACGCCGGACAGTTCGTTATCGACGAGCTGCCCGCAATCGTATTGTGCTGTGCAGCATGGGTGTATGGTGGCATGGAGGGACTGCCTCTGACAGCTCTTGCCGTATCGGTTGCCGCATTGCTTGCTTTGGTATTGCTGTACCGTTTCATCTATCTGCGCCGGACACGCTACCACATCGGTAGCGAGCAGCTTATCAGCAGGCATGGGGTGCTGTCCCGGAAGACGGACTACATGGAACAATATCGTATCGTGGACTTTGTGGAACACCAAAGCCTCATGCAGCAGCTTTGCGGCCTAAAGACGGTACGCATCTTCTCGATGGACAGGAATACACCCCGGCTTGATTTGGTAGGCATCAGACACAACTTCGATGTGGTAACGCTTATCCGGGAACGGGTCGAGTATAACAAACGAAAAAAGGGAATATATGAAATCACGAATCATTAGTCTGGTCATTTTTGCCGTCTGCATGATGCCACACTGGGCGAAAGCACAAATCACGGCATCCAATCCGTTGGAATGGATGGCGTTGGCCGAGGGCAACGAGGTCATCAATGACCAGATAGAGAAACAGATAAACGGTCAGACGAAGACAGCGATGCTGCAGAACAGCATCGCCGCCGAGTTCAACCGCATTCACAAATGGGAGAAGCAATATAACAGTTATCTCAAGACGGTAAGCGGCTACGCTTCATCGCTGAAAGCCTGCACCCATCTCTACAACGACGGCGTGAGAATCTTTCTCACGTTAGGGAAATTGGGCAACGCCATCCGAAACAACCCGCAGGGCATCATCGCCTCCATAAGCATGAACAACCTCTATATCGAGACGGCAACGGAACTGGTATCGGTCTTCACACTCCTGAATGACGCAGTGGCCAAGGGCGGCAAAGAGAATATGCTCACGGGAGCGGAACGCAGCAAGACCCTGTGGGCGTTGAACGACAAACTTTCGGCTTTCAGCCGGAAGCTACACCTGCTCTACCTGAGCATACGATACTATACCCTCAATGACATGTGGAACAATGTGACGGCCGGGATGCTCGACCGCAACAATGGGGAGGCGGCACGGATGGCCATGACCCGTTGGCGCAGGGCTGCCGTCCTCGCACGATAAAAACGGAACTGACAATGAAACGGACGATTTGGATAGGCATCTTATTGTTGTGCATCGGCATCGGCAAGGCACGGGCGCAAAACGACCCTGTACTGGCCGGAATGATCCTGCTCTATACCGACAAGGCGGAAAAGGAGCTGAAGAACCAGGAGAAAGTCATGCTGATGCAGACCACCGGACACCTGTGGACGAAAGAGGAAGTGAAAGCCACGACCGACCTGCAACGGGAGTTCAACAGCTATCTGGACTCTTTCCGGTCGATAGTCTGCTACGCGGCGCAGATATACGGTTTCTATCACGAAATATCGAAGCTGACGGATAACATGGGTGACTTTACCAGACAGGTGAGCCGGAACAGCTCCCATGCGTTGGCCGTCGCCCTCTCCACGCAACGAAACCGGATTTACCGGGAACTGATCATGAACAGCGTGGAGATTGTGAACGACATCCGCATGGCGTGCCTTTCGGACAACAAGATGACGGAGAAAGAGCGCATGGAAATCGTATTCGGCATCCGTCCGAAGCTCAAGATGATGAACAAGAAACTGCAACGGCTGACCAAGGCGGTGAAGTACACGACAATGGGCGACATCTGGCGTGAAATCGACGAGGGAGCACGTCCGGTGGCCGGCAAACGGGACATAGTGGAAGCTGCCAAGCGACGCTGGCGGCAGATTGGAAGAAATGTAAGACCTTAAAAAACAGACAATGTATGGGCGTTTGGAGTACACTATTGAAATATGGCGGCAAGGCCATGAAAGGTGTCGGTACGGCTACAGCGACTACCGGCAAAAGTATGGGTAAGGCAGTGCTGCACCCTTCGCAGACCTTGCGTGGCGCGGGTCAGGCCGTCAAGACGGCGACCATCGGCGGTGCGGTCGGTTATGTGGGCTGGGAGAAGCTGACCACCGACAAAAGCGTGGTGCGTATCGTGAGCGATGCGGTCATCGGCGAACCGGCAACGAATACCCTCGCGGAGACGGCGGACGGAGTGCGTGAACTGACGGGCAAGGCCGGGGAAGCCGTCAGTTCGGTCAGCGGTGCGGTAACCGGCATCGACAACAAGCTGAACGGTGTGTCGAACTTTTTGCGCCAAGCCTCCGGTGGCGGAGGCCTTGATATGTTCGGCAACTTTTTCCGTAACCTCGGCAGCGGCAACGTGTCGGGGCTGAGTATTGCCGGGCTGGTTGCGGCGGCGTTCCTCATATTCGGACGCTTCGGCTGGCTGGGCAAGATTGCCGGCGCATTCCTCGGCATGATGCTCATCGGCAACAATGCGGGTGTCTTCCGAACGCCGGAGACAGAAAACGTGCAGCGCACCCGGACGCCCGAACTTCCGGCAGAGGAACAGACGCATGGCGGAGGGATGAGAAGATAGGGATATGAATCAATAGGTAAACAGCATGAAATATACAGAAGAAATGATCCTGCAATCCGATAGCGGTTATTGTATGCCTTTCGAGGAACAGCAGGGCAAAGACGTGGAGCTGTCGCTCGGCTACGGCGAACAGACCGACCCGGCGACGGGCGAGAAATTCTTTCATCACGGCATTGACTTCAACGTGCGGTGCTATATGCTTTCTGCCCTCGCCAGCGGCATTGTGTCGGGCGTGGGCAACGATTCCGGACACGGCATCTGCCAGACCATCCGCTACGGGGAGTATGAGGTGACATACGGAAATCTGTCCAATGTCTTCGCTCAATTCGGACAGCGTGTAAAGGCCGGACAGACGGTAGCTTTGAGCGGTGACAAACTGCACATGACCGTCCGCTTCAAGGGCGAGGAACTGAACCCGCTGGAGTTCCTGACGATGCTGTACGGGAACATACAGGCAATGCGTCAGGCCGGCGGACACGAGACAGACTATTTATCCGGCTTGGAGATGGAACTGAAAACCGATTATGAACGGGACAAAAGGGAGATAGAGGAACTGATGCTGCACTTCCTGCCGCACTATATGGAGGATTTGCGGCATGGAGCATACACCTTGCCCCGGAATACGGAGCAGTCGCTACGCCACATCTTCACGGTGGGCGCGATGAAGGAGTATTTCTACGAGAATATGCCGAGCATGGCCAATCCGCTCGGACTGGGACACAAGGCCATGCCGCTGGCCTGCAAGGTGCAGAACCTCCTTATTGCGGATTTCCTGCATTACCTCGCCCTGCGGCATGATGTGTACCTCTCCACTGCGAGCAGCGACATAAAAAAAAACTCCATGACGAAGCCCTGACCTATGGCGGCATCATAGACCCGTTGGCGGAACTGGACATCGACATACAGAGCTTCGACATACCGAGGCTTGTCACGGTCTATCCCGACCGGGCGGGTGTGCGCTGGTGGACCAAGGCATGGTTCAACAATCGGGAAGAGGGCGAGACATCCGTCGAAATCGAACGGGAGCAGGCGATACGGTTCATGCAGGACAACATCGAAAAGGACGCATGGCTGGAAGAGTTCTTTCCCCGGCAGATGGAGGTTTACCACAACGCCATCGAGCAGACGAAAGAACAGCTATTGAAACAGATAAATATATAATACACAACATGGATGGAATCAGACATAGCCGGCAATTCGCGGAAATAGAACGTCTTGTGAGCGATTATTTCCATTGCCATCTCGCTCCCGTCATGTCGAAAACGCAGGCTTTCCTCACGAAGAAGCAGGGCGAGGAAATGAGGGAGTATTCCACCTCATTGGGCGGCATACTCAGCGCAATGGCGTCTGCGGCACAGCCGATGGGCGACCCGTACCAGGTACTCAAGGTTACGGGCGAATGGAACTCGAAGACGACGGAGGACTACATCGGAATGTGCAAGGCGGAGATTACCGGCTCCAAGGAGATACAGCAAGACCTCGCATACATGGCCGGGCAATGGCGCGATACCGTCGTGCGGGAAATCGGGCGTGAACGGTACAACGAACTGTCGGAACAATTGGGCGGTGACCTTGCCTACGCCTATATGGACTACCGGGTAGAGGAACTGATGATCGACCGGCTGGTCAAGGAGCGAATGCCGAAATCGTCAGCCGACTACATCATCCGCAAAGCCGCAGAATCAAGCTTGCTCGGACTTTCGCAGACCTTGAACCGCTCGCCGCTTGCTGAGGAAATCGAGGCACGGGGCGAAGCGGCCTACCGTCCGAAAGGATGGGAAAAAGGTGCGGGTCGGGTATTGGGCGCAACGGCGGATGCCGTCATGATGGGTGGCGCAGGTTCGTGGGCGACATTGGCAAAGTTTGTCGGGGCGGACGTGGCTATCTCGGCAGTCGCCTCACGCTTCGAGCCTGAAAAGTCGCCCAAGCTCTCTGTGGAGCAATGTATCAGCAAAGGTGTGTTCGGTAGCGAACGGAACGTGTTTACGGACTTCCGTAAGGAGGCTGCAACAGTACAGACGGGTGATAGTGCGCTTATTGTGGCGGCCAACGAGCAGTTGAAGAAAAAAATACCTGTGATGAACTTTAATTTTTTGGAGTGGATGCAGACACCAAAGTTTACCCCTTTCCAAATGTCCGAAAAGCCCGGACACCCTGAAAAGAAAAATGAACGTGCCGAACGGTACAAGGATGTGCCGCTCATCGTCGCTCCCGGACAGGAAGAAGCCTATTTGAAGCATTTGGAGAAATATAAGAATGCAACGGCTGTAAAATCCACAAAGGAATCAACACAGCCGGAAATGGAACAGAGGGAAAAAGTGGAGAAAGAGGAACGGCAGGTGGTTATTCCACATGAGGAAGAAAAGCAAGAGAGAGAGGCTGTGCAGACCAACACGAACGGATGGAGCGGATTGCTCGGTACATTGGGATTAGAGGGATTGGGCGATATCACGGGCAACCTCGGATATGTCATGGCCATGCTGCCCGACATCCTGCTGGGAGCTTTTACCGGCAAGACGCAATCGTTGCGCTTTGGGGACAACCTGTTGCCGATAGCGAGTATTGTGGCCGGTCTGTTCGTGCGTAACCCGCTGCTGAAGATGCTCCTTGTCGGTCTGGGCGGCGCGAACTTGCTGAACAAGGCTGGACACGAGGCGTTGGGGCGTCCCATGCCGTCCGCCGACGTGCATACGGAAAACCAGTACCGCCGTTATCCCGACGAACCGCTCAATTCCCGTATCGTAAACCCTGTACTGCAAGGCAGCACGCTCATCGCCACGATAGACCGTGTGCCTTGTACCATCCAGCTCACGCCGACCGTCGCGGAGGCTTACCGTGCAGGGGCATTGCCGCTGAACACGCTGGCGAACGCCGTGCTTGCCAAGAGCGACCAGTTGCGCCATATTGCCTCGCAGAATTACGACGACGGACAGCGGGAGACGATTGTGCGCACACGGGGCATCCAATAAATCCATGAACAATAAAAGCATGATGATATGAAAGAAAAGTCGCAAATCGAAAAAAAAGCCGAAGAAAAGCAGACGGAACTGCTGTCTGCCGCACTGGGCGGGGCATCGAACGCCGGCGGCCATTGGCTCAACGTATCGGGCAAGGGATTTCCCCGGCTCTATCCGCAAGGGGTCTCGGCCAGCCCGTTCAATGCCCTCTTTATGGCCTTGCATTCGGACAATAACGGATGCAAGACCAACCTGTTCACGCTTTACAGTGAAACCAAGGCACGGGGGGCTGCGGTACGGGAGCATGAGCAGGGCGTACCGTTCCTGTTCTATAACTGGAACAAGTATGTCAACCGGAACAATCCGAATGAAACCATCGACCGTACCGCCTATCTCCAATTGGACGAAGAGCAGAAGGCACAGTTCAAGGGTGTCCACAACCGAGAAATCCGCACGCTTTTCAATATCGACCAGACGACGTTGCCCTACGTGGACAAGCCGGCTTACGAGGATGCGGTAAAGCAGGACGGCAGTGTTCAGGAAAGAGGATATGCCGAGGCGGACAACCGCAGGTTGCGCACTCGGTTCAACGACTTTCTATTGAAGATGCGGGACAACCTCGTTCCCGTGCGCTCGGACGGTAGCGGAGTTCCTCATTACGAGACGGACAAAGATGCGGTCTATATGCCGCGCCAAAAGGATTTTGAGCATTACCACGATTATGTGCAGGAAGCCTTGCGGCAGATCGTGAGTGCCACAGGACATCAACAACGACTTGCCCGTGAAGGCATGGTCATGAAGAATGGTGTGGCTCCGTCAGAGGATGCGGTAAAATATGAAAGGTTGGTTGTGGAACTGGCTTCGGGTATCAAGATGTTGGAACTGGGACTGCCCGCGCGTTTGTCCGATGCAAGCCTGAAGACGGTGGATTACTGGTGTCGGGAGTTCAAGGAAAACCCGTGTATAATGGACGCTCTCGAAAGCGACGTGAACAATGCGCTTGATGTTATCCGAAAAGCGGAACGGGGCGAGAAAATTGAGTACGCCACCCTGCGAAACAGACGGCAGACCACGACCATGCAGGAACAGATGCCCAAGCATTACTTTGTGGCGAATGAAATCCGCCAGCACCCGGACAAGGCGGCGAAAAGCATCGTCCTCGTCATCGACCGGGAGGCGAAATCGGCGGATGTCATTTTGCCGGCAGGAGCTTCGACCGAGGCGAACAACGAGATTCCCGGCATGAACAAGGGGCGTATCGAACGGGCATTGCAGAAAGAGGGTATCGAGCAGGTGCGTTTCTATAATACTGACGGTGCATTGGGTTACAGACCCGATGACAGCTATTTCAATGAAAAAATGGTGACACTGGCCCGGTTAAGGAACTACACGTTGGAAAAGCTCTCCACGCTGGACGTGTCGGAAGCTGTCAGACGGGCGAATGAGGTCGGGTTCGATGCCGTGCAGATGATTCAGGATGACAAGAACCGTTGGGCACTCTATATCAAGCCGGAAAACAAGGAGGGGTACAGCGTCTATCCCGACAAGGAGGATGTGAACCGTTTTTTCTCCACGCTCAAGCAGGCGATGGACAACATCGACAAGGTACGGATGGAGCTGGCGCACAAGTATTATGCACTGGCGGAGGTCAAACCCGACCTGAAAGTGGATTTGTTCGGCAGCGATACGCCGGAGATTGACCTGAACCGTATTCAGCGTGTTGCCATCTTCAAGACCAGGCAGGATGGAATCCAGTGTGTGGCAACCATCGACGGACAAAAGCTGCAGCCCCGCAGCGTCACTCCACAGCAGTGGCAACGGATGTGGGTGGCGGAAGACCGTGACGGCTACAAGCGGCATTTGGCGGCTACGCTGTTTGCCGATGTGCTGCAAAAGGGACAATCCGTCGGGGAACAGAAAGCGGAAGAGCAGGTACGGCAACAGAATGAGGTGGTGGCGGAAAATCGGTCGGAAGAGACGAATGATGAAAATATGTCTCCGAAACGGCAGTTTTGGGACAACCTCAAGGAAAAGCATCCCGACGCCCTGTATCTGATTCGTGCAGGAGAAGTCTATCGGCTTTATAATGAGGATGCGGCAAAGGGAGCTGATATATTGGGGATTACGATGAAGAAATATCCGGAACGTGGATTTTCGGCTTTCGCAGAGTTCCCAAGGACGCAACTGGACAGCTATCTGCCCAAACTTGTCCGTGCTGGTGAGCGTGTCGCCATCAGTGAGATAGAGCTACAGGATAAACGGCAGGACGAGCAGGAAACACATAGGGGTATTCATAGATAAGGAGTGACGATTATGACCAAGAATCAGGAATATGCACTGCAATACGCAGATTATGCGATGGCACAGATGCGAAGGTATGGCATCCCGGCTTCCGTCACATTGGCGCAAGGCATACTGGAAAGCAGCAACGGACAGAGCCGTCTGGCAAGGAACGAGAACAACCATTTCGGCATCAAGGCAACTTCCTCGTGGATTGCCGAAGGCGGCAAATACGGAATCTACACCGATGATAAGCCGAATGAAAAGTTCTGCAGCTATGACAGCGTGGGTGATTCATACGAGCATCATTCCCGCTTTTTGAAGGAGAACAGCCGCTATGCCGGTTGCTTCAAACTCTCCCCGGACGATTACAAGGGCTGGGCACAAAGCATTGAGAAAGCCGGTTACGCCACAGGCGGCAAGTATGCCGAGAACCTGCAGAAAATCATTGAGCAGAACGGCTTGCAGAAGTATGACAGACAGGTGATGCAGGAGATGACGGCACAAGGCCGGCAGTTCGGGGTGGAACACAATCCGCTCCAGACTTCCGAGAGTGCGGAACATGGAACGGGGTATTCGTTCCCGGTGGAACGGGAGGAATTTCTGTTCATTACCTCTCCGTTCGGAACACGGCAAGACCCGTTGGACAGCACAAAGCAACAGATGCACAAGGGCGTGGATATCCGTTGCAAAGCCGACGCGGTACTGGCTACGGAGAGCGGCGGCAAGGTCGTGGCGGTAAACCAGAACAAGAATACACCCGGCGGCAAGTCGCTGACGGTGGAATATGCTCGGACGGACGGCAGCAAGGTACAATGTACCTATATGCACCTCAAGGAGATTTCCGTCAAGGTCGGCGATACGGTACAGGCAGGCGGACGGCTTGGCACATCGGGCAATACGGGGACACGGACGACCGGGGAACATCTGCATTTCGGTGTGAAGAATATCTATGCCGACGGGACGAAACGGGATATAGACCCTGCGGCGTATCTGGCTGAAATCGCACAGAAAGGACATATCAAATTGCAAATGCTGCACAACGGAAATGACCTGCTCGTCAAATACAAGGCGGCGGAAGATACCGTGCCTGAAAAGAACCTTTCGCCAGACGGATGGATGAAAAAACTCCTTTCGTCGGAGGATAGCGGTGTGGGAATATCGGGATGCAACGACCCGATTGTGGAGATGGCGATGACCGCTTTCGCCTCCCTGATGCTTTTAGCCACACAGATTGATAACCGGGAGGAAGAGGAACAGAAGACGGCGATATCCGCCGCGATGGATCTTCGTACCATCGACCTGAAGCCGTTGTTGCCGAATATGAAGAACTGCGACCTGACTATCGGCGAGAACGGCAAGGCCATTCTGAAAGCGGACAACGGGGAACTGCATGTCTCGCGGGAGCTGACCGCTTCCGAGCTGAACCGGTTGTCTGCCACGTTGAACAACGGTACACTCACGGAAGAGGCCAAACAGATGCGTGTAACCGGTATGCTGAATACGGTTATCCTGTCGGAAGCGGCCTCACAGAATTTTGAGCAGGGGATGACCCGGCAACAGGGACAAACGGAAAACCTGCGAAGATAAAGGCATGGCGATATGATAAAATGCGTGATGATACAGCTATGCAAGTGTCTGGCGGGAGTTTCCCTCCTTGCGTTGCACCTCCGGTTCTGCTACCTGCTGTTGGGATGGATCGGGACGCTCGTTGTCGTGGGCGTGCAATTAGCCATCGCCGGATGGATGGTCTGGGCGATGATACGCGCACCCGACTGACCGCACTCTACAACAGTTCAACATCAATCAACCCATGTATCACTTGTCCGGATGATCCATGTATCATTAAAGACAAAAAACAGATGATTAAATGTAATGTTACGGTATGCGGCGTTATCGGCCGCGATGCGTCGGTTCGCAAGAATAAAGAAGAGAAAGAATTTCTGGTGTTTCCGCTCCGGGTACAGATTCCGGCGACGGGTGGCGGGCACACTATCGAGGTGGATGTCCGCAAGGAGGGCTGTCAGGAGGAAGCCGCCGGTTATCGGAACGGCTCCCGTGTAGAAGTGAGGGGTACGATGTATCTCAAACGCCGGGGCGACAAGCTATATTTCAACCTGTTCGCCGATGAAATCTGCAATGCCGCTACGGATGATGCGGATTGCGTCAAGGGCGAGCTGGTGTTTCGTGGTAAGGTCGGCCAGAACATCGAGGAAAAAAGGGATAAGAAAGACCAGCCTTATACGGTGTTCTCGGCGTTTAGCGCAGAGAAGGTCGATGACGGCTTCGAGTACCAGTGGGTGCGCTTCTTCTGTTTCGGTAAGGAGCGCGAAGCGTGGTTGCAGCCGGGTGTAAAGGTGGATGCCAAAGGTGAAATGAACCTGTCGGCACACAACGGGAAAATCAACCTTTCCTGCAAGATGGAGGAACTGACGCAATATGTGGCGGATTCGTCTAACTATAATCAATAAGGGTTATGGCCGGTTACAGAAAGAAGAATGCCGACGGACCGAACAGCGAGGACAAGGCTCTTGACCTGTTCGCCGAAATGATGATCGAGAAAATCGAGGGCATTCAAAAGGACTGGAAAAAGCCTTGGTTTACGGAGGGTACGCTACAGTGGCCCCGCAACCTTCACGGGCGCGAGTACAACGGGATGAATGCTTTTATGCTGCTTTTGCACTGCGAGAAAGAAGGGTACAAGATTCCCCGTTTCTGCACGTTCGATTGTGTTCAGAAGCTCAATAAGCCCGGAAAGGATGGAGAGGAACTGCCGCGTGTCTCCGTGCTTCGTGGTGAAAAATCCTTTCCGGTCATGCTCACCACGTTCACTTGTATCCATAAGGAGACTAAGGAGAAAATCAAGTATGACGATTACAAGAAACTCTCCGATGACGAAAAGGAACAATACAATGTCTATCCGAAGATGCAGGTGTTCCGGGTCTTCAATGTCGCGCAAACTAACTTGCAGGAAGCGAGACCGGAGCTGTGGCAAAAACTGGAGCGAGAAAATTCGCGTCCGGCAATCGAGGAGGGCGAGCATTTCAGTTTTGCCCCAGTCGATACGATGATAAGGGATAACCTGTGGATTTGTCCGATTACGCCGAAATATCAGAATGACGCCTACTATTCCATCACGAAGAACGAAATCATCGTACCCGAAAAGGAGCAGTTCAAATCGGGAGAATCGTTCTACGGGACACTGTTCCACGAGATGACGCACTCCACCGGAGCGGAAAACGTACTTGACAGGTTCAAGCCGACTACTTTCGGTTCTCCTGAATATGCCCGTGAGGAACTGGTGGCAGAGTTAGGCAGCGCACTGGTCGCACAGCGTTACGGCATGACCAAGCATATCAAGGAGGACAGTTGCGCGTATCTTAAAGGTTGGCTTGATGAGCTGAAGGAATCGCCACAGTTCATCAAGACAACGCTTCTGGACGTGAAAAGGGCAACCTCGATGATTACCCAGAAGGTGGATAAGATAGCGCAAGAACTGGAACAAAATGTCGGCGAGAAGCAGGAAAACGGAGCGGCAGCAAAGGAGAATACATTTTATTCTTCTGTTGCGTATCTCCAATTTTCGGATGACACGAGGCAGCTTGACGAACTTCGGGAGAAAGGCGATTACGAGGGATTGCTGACGCTTGCCAAGGAGTATTACGACGGCAATGGCATCAACGAACAGCATACTTATTTATCGGCCACGAACAACAAGGGTGACAGCCTTATTGCCGAGGATGAGAATTTCGCTGTCGTGTACAACGGGAGTGTCGGGGGAACCTACGAGGTGATGTTGAAATTCACGGAGCAGGAAATCCGAGACCATATCCGGCGTTACGGTGTCGATATCGCCGGAGATACAATAAAAGGGGTTGCCAGGGAGATGGCGGCGGAACAGTTCTCCGCTTTGGCGTATCAAAAGATTCCGGCCTTCGAGATGCCGAACGGTGAAGTGCTATATGTCGAATATAACAAGGAATCCGATACGCTTGATGTCGGGCAACCCACCAATGCCGGGCTGGTCGCGCAGCATCGTTTCCCTTACGACCACAATGTCGGGCTGGATGCCAATCTGCAAGCCGTGAACGAGAAGCTGAACGAGCTGGAAGAGTATCGGGCAGAACTACAAGAGGCAGAATACGGCAGCGGTATGCGCCGGTAAGGATGGAAAGAAAAAGATGCGGAACTGGTTGGCTCCGCATCTTTTTTGCAGTTTATTTCCCCAACAAACCGTCTATCATAGACTGTAAATTTGCTATGTCGCAATACTGGTTACATCCCCCTCGGTAGTCCTTTCCATTTTGAGCTGTCCGTATCAGAAACGAATCGAGTTCAATTCTTACGCCGCTGCCCATTCGTGACAGACCGGAAGAGTGGCTGATGTAAACGAACTTGCCGTTGCGCTCAATGAAGCAGGAGGTGTCATAATGCCCTTTTGAATTGGAAGCCACCTTTGCACCAACGGCTGCGGCATATTTGGAAATCTCACGCACCAATGCTGTCTGGAAACTGCGGTACTCTTTTGAAACATAGTCTCCTGCATCTGCAAGTATAGCGTCCTGCCATTTGGTATAAAAATTCTGTGCCATATTGATATTTATTATTATTCGTTCCGCAAATAACTTTTCCATTTCTCGCCGTCAATGGTCAGTTTGCCCATTTCCCAATCGTATTCCACTTCCGGTATATTGGTATAAGGGAAATGAACGGTGTAGCCTATCTGTCCGTAAGAGCAATGCAGAGGGGTAACGCAAATCTCCCAACCGAAGTAAGATTGCGGCGTGCAGTATTTTCGCCAGTTGAAACGACCTGCGGCAATATTGCCGCAAAGTCGTTTGAGTATGTCGTTTGTTGTCATTCTGTACCTCCTTTGCTGAGTATGGTGAGTTGTTCGGGACGGTCTGGAAACCAATAAGCATCACTGTCGATATATACGCATCTATAGCCATTCCAAGGTTTTCTGAAAGCTAATACTTCTTTGGGACCAAATACCACCCCGTAGTCGTTTGTAAACGCCACCATATCGCCTACAGCCAAATCACTGTCTGTTTCCATGACTTCGGACAACCGGCTGAAAAACTCCATGCCCTCGGCTTCACGCTCTTTCTTCCAGCGCATAAACTCCTCTTTGTGGCTTCTTGATGAGCCAATAGGTAATAACTCCGATGCCAAAACCTCTGTCTCGGAAGAGCTTGTTGAGATTAAGATGATGCTGTCACTATCCACTTTTTCGGGAGTTGAGATAATTCGACATTCTATATCATTATCGGCAGTGTGCCAAAAAAGGAGGTTGCCTTGCTTGATGAAATCGTACTTGCTCATTGTCTTTTGATTTATTGTTTTTTTTATTTCCCTTTTCTTGAAGCCTTTTGACTTCGCCCAAAGGGGTTGTTTTCATGTGCGTCACAAACGGGGGGATGCAAGAACGATGAGCAAGGAACCTGCAATGAAATTTTATGAAATACCGTCATCTCCGATTACGGAAAGTTGTCGTCAAATTTTATTTCAGGTAGCGATAGCGGTACTTGGGCAATGTTCGTCCACCGTACCTTTGCACACGAAAACAGACCTGCGGCGTATGTCGGGGCTGTGAAGGGATTATACCCTTAAAACAGGAATATACCGGCTGTGAAACCGGTGGCGGAAGCTCTGCAGAGCATATTTATAAAAGTAACCGGGGAGCCTGTGCAAAAAAGAGAGCAACCACCCACTTTTGAGGCGGGTGGTTGCCAATGTTTCGGACAAACATCAGAAGTGGTAATCAACAACTCCTCCGATGTAGAGTATCGTTCCCGGTTCAAGCCTACAAACAAACTCCATAAACGTAAAGGACTGTTCGGCAAAAGACTGCAGCCATCGCCATCCAAATAGAAATGATAGGCGACATCCAACGGATTTTCCACTGCCTGTTTGAGATAATAGGTCGAACCCCATTCCAACATATTATCTGCCGTAAGAGCATTCGCTCTTTTTTTGATATTGGCGACATACTCCTCTTTCCATTGCTCTATTCCACCATTATAGCGCATGGTGTCATCGGATATAAGCTCGAACATTCCTTTGGGCAAGGCATGATTGACCAAATTGGCAATATCCTCTTTACGGTCTTCCTCGTCTATTTCTGAACAATAGTCATAGAAGCTCCCGTCTCCTTGCTGGAGTGTGTCCTCATTCAGATAGTTTTCTTTGTCTATCGGCTCCGTTGAAATTTGAAAAATCCTGCTGTGCATAATTGTAAATTTTAGATTGTCAAATATTTTCTTTTTTTCCTTTTCTTGAAACTCTTTTGGCTTCTCGTCGGGGAATGATTTTTATGCAGGACTGACAGCGGGAAAAGGACGGATAAGGCAAGTAAACAGTGTACGGGATGAAACGGAATACCCAACCGCCCAATGTAAGAGCACAGTCAGGCTCGTCCGACTATGCCCTGCAACGAGGTGGGGAGTGAAAGTCAATCTTCGATTTGTGGAAGGCTGCCGTGAAGAATATCCGGGAACCGTTAGTGAAAGCGATACTTGACGACCAGACGCACGCTGTACCTTTGCATATAAAATCTCTCCGAAGAGAATTGCCGACGTGAGATGAAAAGAGACCATAATTGAGAAACGCTATTATTCATAAGGGGAAAAGACTATTCGTGGTTGTTATAAATGCTTGATTAACATGAAAATACAATTCGCGCCATAAAATAATCCTTTCTTGAAATAAAAATCACAGAAAAAGAAACAAGATTAAAAAATAACCATTAACTTTGCACCAGTCAAGTTTCCAATCGAAGCGTCGAACGGAATTAAAAGGGAATCCCGGTGAAAATCCGGAGCTGTACTCGCAGCTGTAAGTCCTATTAAAGTTTATCGCACTCTTTGCCACTGGTGAAAGCTGGGAAGGCGCGATAAGCGGGATGAGCCAGAAGACCTGCTTGATGAGATAGATTTAGTGACCACGGGATAATTGGCATTAGATTAAAATGAACAGAGGCTCGTCCACAGGCACCTATATTCTTTTTGATAACCGATTTCTCATTCGTTGCAAATCTGTCGCAATAAAAACGAATGTGTGTTTAAACTTTTTGTTTAACTTTTAATAATTAAGTTATGAAAAAGAATTTTAGATTCTTGGCAATGGCTGTTGTAGCAATGGCCGCCGCAGTGTTCACGGGATGTTCATCCGACGATGACTTCCTTGCTCCGTATGAGGAGAGTGCGATTCAAACCCGCGCGATAAGTTCTACCAATGCGCTTATCGATTTTGATAACGTACCTTCCAGCGTAATGGCTTCTGACCAGTATGGAAACAATCTCTATTCTGCCACGGCCAACGGCAAGCAGGTAACGACCGGCTACATCACTCAAATCGGGCAAACCGGTACGTACATTCAGTTCCCGATTAACTATTTGGAACAAGAATGGGTAAGCGGACAGCCTTGGGAATATGAATTTTGGAATGGTGGTTTTGCCATCTCTAATTTCCATAATCTGACACAGGGGGATTATCAAAACCAATGTAGCGTGTACTGGCCCAACGGCGGTCATAGCGGTAAAAATTTTGCTGTAGCTTTCGGTTATAGCGATTCATACAATGATTCACAAGCAACCTATGACAAATGTGCGAAGATTTACCTGACCGATGCAACCGGCTACAGAGTCGTTACCACAAACACTCCTGTCAAGGGTACACCGAAATATGGTAAATTCAACAGCGTATGGGTTTGTAATACGACTTATACCTACTTAGTCATGAAGGATGGCAACTCGTTTACACAAGGCTCTTTGTCGGCACAAAAAGGATGGTTTAAGGTGGTATTTGTTGCGTTGGATGCGACGGGTAAACCTACAGGTAAGGAAGTAGAATACTATTTGGCAAACTTCGATTCCAGTAAAGATGCAGAATCAGGTTTGACCAATAAAATCCGTACCGGATGGAATCAAGTGGATTTAAGCGGTTTAGGTGACAGCGTATGTACTGTAGCTATCAATTTCGAAGGAAGCGATTCAAGCGCATACGGATTGAACACTCCTGCTTACGTTGCTATAGACGATATTGATGTAACCGTAAACGAATAACATGAATTTGGGGCAAATGCTTTTTAACGGCAAGTGCAAAGTATTTGCCCCTTTTTATTATATCCCAATGGAGATTGGAATCAAATACTTTCTTCAAGGGAATTTCAGCATTAAAATTATAAATATAATGAAGAAGAATTTGCTTTTATTCTCCTTGACGATATTTCTATTTGCATGCAACAAAGACGAAGAAATATCGCAGGACGTGATATTGCCTCCTGTCATTGAGTTGGATAGCGAGGACGGAATCTACGTTGTAAAGATAGGAAAAGAGGTCGTTATTGAGCCGACCTATCAGAATGTCGATTACGCCGTTTATTCATGGAAATGCAACGGTCGTATCATTTCCGACGAGCCTCAATTGAAATACATTTTCAACGAATGCGGTTCGTATTACGTTACCCTGCGTGTGGATACGAGGGATGCCAGCACAGAGGAAGAAATTCGTGTGGATGTCAATGAATTGGCTCCGCCCGTTATTTCATTGGTAACCCCCTCTATAGGGCTTAAAGTTGTCGCAGGACGTGAGTATATCCTTACACCCGACATTCAAAATGCAGAAGGAGCTACTTATTTGTGGACTCTTAACGGAAACGAAGTCGGAACGGAAAATACTTATACATTCAAGCAAGATGAGTTGGGAACTTATGAACTGACCTTAACCGTAACAAATGAAGACGGACAATCAAAGAAGACAGTTTCTATTGAGGTTGTCGATAAACTTCCGATTGAAATCGTAGTTCCGTCATCTTTATATTTTACCGAGAATAATACCAAATACGTAGAATTAGGACGTACTTTGTTTGTCCGCCCCTTTGTATCAATAAGTGCCGAGCCTTCTTATCAATGGAGTTTGGACGGGCAACCGATTGAGGGAGCCAATTCTTTGGTTTACGGTTTCAAACCCGCTAAAACCGGAGAACACACGCTTACCTTTACTGTGAAATACGACAATCAAGATACAAAAGCAGTGCTCACCCGTAATATTTCGGTCTCCGGTGTCGATGAAGTCAGTGTCAATATTCCGGTGAAATGTTGTGAAGCGGCCGGAAAAAGACCTTTTGCTGCCGGAAATTCCATTTACAGCAATAAAGTATATGAATTTGTTCCGGCTCCGGGACAATTTGTAAACGAAACGAATACAGCAGGTTTCAATGGGGAAAACACGCACGAAGCAGCCTGTGCTTACGCACAAAAACGTCTTGATAATGAACAATATGTTTCTCTCGGAGGTTGGGGAGGATATATTGTAGTAGGATTCGACCACAGTATCGAAAACAAAGGCGGTTATGATTTTTCCATCAAAGGAAATGCCTTTGATTCGTCAAATGAACCGGGCATTGTATGGGTAATGCAAGATGTCAATGGAGACGGCTTGCCCAACGATGAATGGTATGAACTGAAGGGTTCTGAATATGGAAAACCCGAAACCATTCAGGACTATGCCGTAACTTATTTCCGTCCCGGTCCCAACATGGACACCCAATGGCAAGACAACAAGGGAAATAAAGGGGCGATTGACCGTCTCGGCAACTATCACCCGCAAGAGTTTTATTATCCTTTGTGGATTGAAGAGGATTCCTATACGTTATACGGCACATGCCTGAAAGCACGTACCGAACAAAGCCCGTCGACAGGCATGTGGTCCAATAATCCGTTCGGGTGGGGATATGCCGATAATATTGGTGATGATATGCCCAATAAAGACAATCCTAACGCGGGAGCACTTGGAAACTATTTTAAGATTTCCGATGCGCTCAATATCGACGGCACGTCTGCAAACCTTTCCCATATCGACTTTATCAAGGTGCAGACCGGAGTCAATGTAAAAGCCGGATGGTTAGGGGAAAATTCCACGGAAGTTTTCAAGTTCTGTGATGAAAACAACAATAACGACAAATAAAATTCATTATGAACAAAATATATCATTTCATCCTATTCTGTTTCGCTACGCTCTGCCTTGCTGCATGTAGTGATGACGACCCTGAAGTAAGCGGAATAGACGGCAAGGATCACTTCATCTCCGAGTTTGCTCTAACTGTAGATGGCATTACCTATCAAGCCATGATAGTCGGGGACAAGATTACAGTTGAGATACCTTATAATACCAGTCTGAAAGGGGCTACCGTAGAGTATGCCCTTTGCGAGGGAGCCTCTATTAACCCGAATCCATCGACCATAGAGGATTGGGAGAATGAATGGAAATTCGTAGTTACCTCCAAAATGCAGGATAGCAAAGTATATTCCTATACTTATCAATATACAGACATCGAACAGAGCGGCAGCGTAGTACTTGCCACGCAAGCCGAGGTTGATAATTTTGCAAAGACAGGAATAAACAAAATCGAAGGCAGCCTGACCATCGGAACGGCAGACGGAGAAGAAATCACCAATCTGGACGGACTTGCCAACCTGAAACAAATCAGTAACTCCCTTGTCATCAATCCGTCTTACAAAGGAACGGATTTGACCGGGTTGGATAATCTGGAACAACTCGGAAGTTTCAAATTAGGTTCGACAACTTCTGCCAGTAAAAACATAATGCTCAAAACGGTTAATCTGCCCTCTTTGCTTGGAGTGACCGGTGATTTTGTCGTTAACAGTTCTGTCATTGAAAAAATATCTATACCCAAAGTCGAGTTCATTGGTGAGGATATGTATATAACTTCCGATGCTTTACTTGATTTGGATGCAAATGCCGTTGAATCTGTCGGAGCTTCCTTAATTGTCAAAGGTTCGGTAGCGCAAAAAGAATCAGCGACAACCGAAGCCATTGTTTTCTCAGCACTAAAACAGATCGGGAATGAACTTACAATCCAATATTTTCCCAAACTGCAAGGAATTTATCTACCGGCATTGGAAAGCGTGGTCGGTACTGCTTCATTCTCCGATATGTCCTCCATCGGAAGTCTTGCAATGACCGAATTACATTCGGTTGGAGGACTGACTATAAAAAATTGCAAAGAGATTTCCATTGTTGAACTTCCCGGTCTTATTTCCTGCGGAGAGACCAGTGTGGATGCGAATAAAGTCAATAAACTCAATATAGCTTCTTTGAAAGATGTACTCGGTGATATGACATTAAGTAATCTGCTCATAGAAGAGCTGGATTTGTCCCAGATAAATTTTAACGGAAATACACTTACCCTACAATGTGCCCGACTAAATAAAATAGTAGGACCGGAAACATTTAACGGTAGCCTTCTTCTACTTCCTAAATCCTGTCGATTGACAGAATTTACGTTGGAAGGAATCTCAAATATACAGGGTGACTTCCAATGCAAAGATTATTCTTATGTAAAAGAATTTGTCATGCCATTTATTCGTGTGGCAGGAGATATGACTATTGCATTGAATTCGGGAAGTGTTAATACGGCGGCGGAAATCGAATTTCCTAAATTGCAGGAAATTGGAGGGACCTTAACCTTAGAAAGTAATTCAAATGCCAATAATATTGCATTCCCGTCATTGAAAAAGATTCTCGGTTCATGTTCAGTTACGACTACTGATCTTAAGAATGATATTGAGTTTACCAATCTGGAAAGCATTGGAACGGATGGAGCTGATGAACAAATTAAGTTTGAGATTGAGGCTACTAATATTCTATGTCCCAAATTAAAAACGATAAATGGGAAGTTTGATATTGCAACATCTTCTTTTATGTTTGGTATGGAAGTAGATAAAGTATCTTATCCTAACGTAGAATCAATATCCGAAAATCTTTCAATAACATGCCCGTATTCTGATTTTGGTTCTAATGGTATTTTGTCCATTGATTTTTCAGGTCTCAAATCAGTAAAAGGGATTAGTATAAGCGGGCAAGGAGATGTTACTGATTTCAGTTCTTTCAAATACCTGTTTGAAAACAATGTTCTAACAGGAGAATCTCAATGGTCTGTCAAAGAATGTGGTTACAACCCCACTTTCCAAGAGATGAAAGACGGGAAGTACAAGCTTGCCGAATAGATAACGAAACAATAAATTTTCTGCCAATCCTCGGTATGCTTACCGTAAGGTAAGCTGCCGGGGATTAACTATAAAAATAACGGTATGACCTATCACCAATTGAAATATCTGCTATGGAGCGTAGTTGTCGGAGTGACACTATCCTTGACATCCTGCATGAAGTGGGACTACGGCGATGCCGTGGAAGATTTCAACGCCACGGGAGCCGGACTGTTCATCACCAACGAGGGCAACTTCCAGTACGGCAATGCTACCTTGTCCTATTACGACCCGGCAACCAAACAGGTGCAGAACGAAATCTTCTTCCGTGCCAACGGCATGAAACTCGGCGACGTGGCACAGTCGATGACCATCTACGACAACAAGGGCTGGGTCGTGGTGAACAACTCCCACGTGATTTTCGCCATCGACCTGAACACCTTCAAGGAGGTAGGACGCATCGAGAACCTGACCTCACCGCGCTACATTCATTTCCTAAGCGACGAAAAAGCATACGTCACCCAATTGTGGGACAACCGCATCTTCATCATCAACCCGAAGAAATACGAAATTACCGGCTATATTCAAGTGCCGGACATGACGATGGAAAGCGGCTCGACGGAGCAAATGGTGCAGTACGGCAAATACGTCTATTGCAACTGCTGGAGTTACCAGAACCGCATCATCAAAATCGACACCGAAACCGATCAAGTAGTCGATGAACTGAAGGTCGGCATACAACCGACATCGCTGGTCATGGACAAGTACAACAAAATGTGGACGGTGACCGACGGCGGTTATGAGGGCAGCCCCTACGGTTACGAAGCCCCGTCGCTCTACCGCATCGATGCCGAGACCTTCACCGTGGAGAAGCAGTTCAAGTTCAAGTTGGGCGACTGGCCCTCGGAGGTGCAGCTCAATGGCGACAGGGACAAACTCTACTGGATCAACAAGGCCATTTGGAGCATGGACGTGACAGCCAGCCATGTGCCGGTACGTCCGTTCCTCGAATACAGCGGCACGATTTATTACGGACTGACGGTAAACCCCGCCAACGGAGAAGTGTACATCGCCGATGCCATCGATTACCAGCAGCAGGGCATGATATACCGCTACTCGCCCGAAGGGAAATTGATAGATGAATTTTATGTCGGGATTATCCCCGGTGCATTTTGTTGGAAATGAAGAATAAATTGCGGCATATATACCATATTATTTTCATCACGAAAAGACAGGAGATGACGATTCCAATGACAACCAAAGGAATGATTCTCGATCAGATGGTACAAATTTTCACAAGGAAAGGCTGTCATGTCTATGCCTGCAATGCTTTTCTCAATCATGTTCATATACTTGTAGAGATACCATCTCCCACGGACTTCGCAAAGATTATCAATAAAGTAAAAAGTTCTACAGGCGTTGTCTATCGAAAATATCCGGAATATGCGGATTTTTCAGGATGGGCAGCCGGATTTGATTCGTTTAGCGTGTCATTCAATGATCTGAATCGGGTAAAACACCACATTGAGAAACAAGAGACGGTTCATCAGGAACTTTCATTCGAGGACGAATACGACCAACTGCTTGAAGAAAACGGATTCAATGCCTATCAAGATTTTATGCGGGCATCATTCTCTGCATATGCTGCGGTAAATAACCATATTAAAAACAAAAGGAAATGACATATACAAAATATTTACTTTTCTCAATATTGGTTGTCTGTCCATCCGTGCTGTCTGCGCAGGGAATCACCCGGCGTATTCACCAGATAGACGAGGTGACCGTATGGGGCAAACGGCCGATGAAGGAAATCGGCGTGCAGAAGACGAAGTTCGATTCACTCGCACTGAAAGAAAATATCGCCCTCTCGATGGCGGACATCCTGACGTTCAACTCGTCCGTGTTTGTCAAGAGCTACGGCCGCGCCACGCTCTCGACCGTCGCCTTCCGAGGCACGTCGCCCAGCCATACGCAGGTGACGTGGAACGGGATGCGCATCAACAACCCCATGCTCGGCATGACCGACTTCTCCACCATTCCGTCCTACTTCATCGACCAGGCATCGCTGCTGCACGGTACTTCATCGGTGAACGAAACGGGCGGTGGACTGGGCGGTCTGGTCAAACTCGGCACGGCTCCTGAAGTCGCTGAAGGGTTCAACGCCCAGTACGTGCAGGGCATCGGCTCGTTCAAGACCTTCGATGAGTTCGCCCGCTTCACCTACGGAAGTGAGCGGTGGCACGTCTCCACCCGTGCGGTCTATTCTTCCTCGCCTAACGATTACAAGTACACCAACCACGACAAAAAGATAAACATCTACGACGAGGATAAGAACATCGTCGGACAGTATCACCCGAAAGAGCGCAACCGCTCCGGGGCGTTCAAGGACCTGCATTTGCTTCAGGAAGTGTATTACAATACCGGGAAAGGCGACCGTTTCGGGCTGAACGCCTGGTATATCAACTCCAACCGGGAACTTCCGATGTTGACGACCGACTATGGAGATGCAACCGACTTCGAGAACCGCCAGCGAGAACAGACGTTCCGCAGCGTCTTGTCCTGGGATCACATGAAAAGCAACTGGAAACTCGGCGTGAAAGGCGGTTACATACACACATGGATGGCCTACGACTACAAGCGTGAGGTCGCACCTGACAACTGGGCGTCGATGACCCGCTCCCGCAGCAAGGTAAACACGTTTTACGGTCAGGCGGAGGGAGAGTATTCTTTGGATAAAAAATGGTTTTTCACCGCCAATGTATCGGCACACCAGCATTTGGTACGGAGCGAGGACAAGAACATCATCTTGCAGGACGGTGGCAAGGCCATCGTGGGCTATGACAAGGGGCGCGTGGAACTCTCCGGCTCCGTATCCGCCAAGTGGCAGCCGATAGACCGCTTGGGTATGTCGGTGGTACTGCGGGAAGAGATGTATGGTTCCGATTGGATTCCACTCATTCCGGCTTTCTTCATTGACGGTATCATTTCCCCGAAAGGAAATGTGATGCTGAAAGCATCCATATCGCGTAACTACCGTTTCCCAACTCTGAACGACCTATACTTTTTGCCGGGAGGTAATCCCAACCTGAAAAACGAACAAGGTTTCAGTTATGATGCCGGGGTGAGTTTCGATGTCGGCAAGAAAGGCATTTACAAGTTGAGCGGCGGTGCGAACTGGTTCGACTCCTACATCGACGACTGGATTATCTGGCTGCCCACCACCAAGGGCTTCTTCTCGCCCCGCAACGTAAAGAAGGTCCACGCCTACGGCGTCGAGGTCAAAGCGAACTTCGCCGTGCAGCCGGCGAAAGATTGGCTCATCGACTTGAACGGGTCCTATTCGTGGACACCCTCCATCAATGAAGGTGAGAAGATGTCGCCTGCTGACCAGTCAGTGGGCAAGCAGTTACCCTACGTGCCGAAGCACTCCGCATCGCTGACCGGACGGTTGTCGTGGCGGACTTGGGCGTTCCTTTACAAATGGGCGTTCTACTCGGAACGTTACACCATGTCGAGCAACGACTATACGCTGACAGGACACCTGCCCGAATATTTCATGAGCAATGTCTCGTTGGAGAAAAACCTGTTTTTCAAACCGGTGGACATCCAGTTAAAATTCGCCGTCAACAACCTCTTCAACGAGGACTACCTTTCGGTACTCTCGCGCCCCATGCCCGGCATCAACTTCGAGTTCTTCATCGGCATTACCCCGAAGTTCGGGAAAAACAAGAAAAAGTCCGAAAATACAAATATGTAACGATATGAAAGCATTAAAGAATTTAAGCCTGCTGTTGCTACTTGTATTGGCATTCACAGGCTGCCACAATAAAAGTTCAAAACTCGCCGATTTCAACCGAACGGTCTATACACCTGAATACGCTTCGGGGTTTGACATAAAAGGTGCAGACGGCAAAAAGAGCGTATTGGTTACCGTCACGAACCCTTGGCAGGGCGCCGACAGCATCACTACGAACCTGTTCATTGCCCGTGATGACGAAGAGGTTCCGGCGGATTTCACCGGTCAGATGCTCAAGGGGGATGCCGAGCGCATCGTCTGCATGTCCTCGACCCATATCGCCATGCTCGACGCAATCGGCGAAACGGGACGCGTAGTCGGCGTGTCAGGCATCGACTACATCTCCAATCCCGACATTCAGGCACGGCGGGACAGCGTTGGAGATGTGGGCTACGAAGGGAACATCAATTACGAACTGCTGCTCTCGCTTGACCCCGACCTCGTGTTGCTTTACGGCGTGAACGGGGCAAGCTCGATGGAGGGTAAGCTCAAAGAGTTGGATATCCCGTTCATGTATGTCGGCGATTACCTCGAAGAGTCTCCGCTGGGCAAAGCCGAATGGCTGGTGGCACTTTCGGAGGTTATCGGAAAACGGGCGGAGGGCGAAAAAGTATTCGCGGAAATCCCCGTCAGATACAATGTCCTGAAAAAGAAAGTAGCGGACAATATCCTCGACGCTCCGTCAGTCATGCTCAACACGCCTTACGGCGACAGCTGGTTCATGCCCTCGACCGAAAGCTATGTCGCCCGGTTAATCAAAGATGCCGGAGGCGATTACATCTACAAGAAGAACACAGGAAACGCTTCCGCGCCCATCGACCTCGAAGAGGCGTATCTGCTGGCCTCGCAAGCCGATATGTGGCTGCATGTGGGGATGGCGAACACGCTTGATGAACTGAAAGCCGCATGCCCGAAGTTCATCGACACCCGCTGTTTCCGTGGTGGACAGGTCTATAACAACAACGCCCGCACCAATGCTGCTGGCGGCAACGACTACTATGAGTCGGCGGTCGTAAATCCCGACCTCGTGCTGCGAGACCTCGTGAAGATATTCCACCCCGAACTGGTCGAGGAAGATTTCGTCTATTACAAGCAACTGAAATAGATGCGCTCCCGTTCCGCCATATTGTTTGCCATGCTGGCCGCCCTCACCCTTTTCCTGTTTCTGCTGGATTTGGCGGTGGGGGCAGTCGCCGTACCGCTCGGCGATGTATGGGCGGCTTTGACGGGCGGCGACTGCCCGCGGGCGACGGCGAAAATTATACTGAATATCCGACTGATTAAGGCGGTGGTCGCGTTGCTGGCCGGAGCAGCTCTGTCGGTCAGCGGTCTTCAGATGCAAACCCTCTTCCGCAATCCTCTTGCCGGCCCCTACGTGCTCGGCATCAGTTCGGGCGCGAGCCTCGGCGTGGCACTCGTCGTGCTTGCAGGCTTCGGTTCGTCGATAGGCATTGCCGGGGCGGCTTGGCTCGGAGCGGCGCTCGTGCTGGTCGTCATCGCCGCCGTCGGCCACCGCATCAAGGACATCATGGTGATTCTGATTCTCGGCATGATGTTCTCGTCGGGAGTCGGCGCGATTGTACAGATATTGCAATATCTCAGCAAGGAAGAATCCCTGAAAGCCTTTGTCATTTGGACGATGGGGTCGCTCGGCGACGTGACCTTCGACCAGCTTGCGGTACTCGTCCCGTCGATTATCGCCGGACTGTTGTTGGCGGTGGTGACGATCAAGCCGCTCAACTTACTGCTGTTCGGCGAGGAGTATGCCGTGACGATGGGGCTGAACATCCGACGCTCGCGCGGGCTGCTGTTCCTCTCCACGACGCTGCTTGCTGGTACGGTGACCGCCTTTTGCGGTCCGATAGGCTTCATCGGACTGGCCATGCCCCACGTCACGAGAATGCTGTTCCGCAACAGCGACCATCGGGTACTCGTACCGGGAACCGTTCTTTCGGGTGCGGCGGTGCTGCTTCTTTGCGACCTCGTTTCTAAAATGTTCACCCTGCCGATCAACGCCATCACCGCATTGCTGGGAATCCCCATCGTGGTGTGGGTGGTCTTGCGCAATAAATCCGTCACCGCATGATAAAGTTACACGATTTTTCCATAGGCTACGGCGAGCGCACCTTGCTCTGCGAGGTGGAAACCACCATAGAAAAGGGCAGGCTGACTGCCCTTATCGGGCGCAACGGCACGGGCAAATCGACACTGCTTCGAGCCATCGCCGGACTGAACCGCCGTTATACCGGCCGAATCCTGCTCGACGGGCATAACGCCGCCGATATGCGAGCAGCAGAAATGGCCAGAACGCTGGCATTCGTCACGACCGAGCGCACACGCATCGCCAATCTCAAATGCAAGGATGTCGTGGCTATCGGCCGCGCACCCTATACCAACTGGATTGGAAAGATGCAGGAGGTCGACAAGGAGATCGTCATGCGGTCGCTCGCCTCGGTGGGCATGGAGGCTTATGCGGAGCGCACGATGGACAAGATGTCGGACGGCGAGTGCCAGCGCATCATGATCGCACGGGCGTTGGCGCAGGATACGCCGATTATCCTGCTCGACGAACCCACCTCGTTTCTCGATATGCCCAACCGCTACGAATTGTGTACACTGCTGGCACGGCTGGCGCATGAAGAAAACAAGTGCATCCTTTTTTCCACGCACGAGCTGGATATCGCCCTCTCGCTTGCCGATGCGATAGCCCTTATCGACCCACCCCAGTTGTCGTATATGCCGACCGAAGAGATGCGCCGGAGCGGCTGCATCGAGCGGCTGTTCCGAAATAATTGTGTGACGTTCGATGCCACGACAGGATTCATAAAAGTGGGACAATGACTAAGGAATATATCATAGAGAATTTCACAGCAAATATCAGCGTGGACGAATATATTTCACGCTTCCGGGACGAAAAACGTTTTGTCGAATTTTGCAAACAATGCCCCAACTACGGTAATAGTTGGGGATGCCCGCCGTTCGATTTCGATACCGGAGAATTTCTGCGCCAATATGAATATGCCCACCTGATGGCCACGAAAATAATTCCGGTCGAGAAAAATATTCCGATAGACAGAACGCAGGAATTGATTAAACCGGAACGGCTCAGGATAGAAAGGGAATTGCTGGAAATGGAGCACAGATACGGAGGTCGGGCATTCGCCTATGTAGGAAAATGCCTATACTGTCCCGATTCCGAATGCGCCCGCAAATGCAACCGTCCTTGCCTGCATCCGGACAAAGTACGTCCCTCGCTTGAAGCATTCGGGTTCGATATGACACGAACACTCTCGGAACTTTTCGGGATAGAGCTGCTTTGGGGAAAGGATGGTATTCTACCGGAATATCTTGTGATTGTAAGCGGATTATTTCATAATTCGGCAGAAAATATTATCAGTCATACGAAGCGTAATCAGGATTCAGGAAACCTATAATCTTATTACCCTCATTGATAACAAAAGTCCCTGCAATCCGAATTATAGATTGAGGGACTCGATGAAAGTGAATGTAAAAACTAAAAGAACAACTCTACTTTCGTATGCCTGTTGACTTCGACCGGTACATGGTCGGCTATGCCGCCTCTGCTTACCTTGACGATGCGTTCGATCGGTATGCCACGCTTTTTCAATTCTGCAACGATATAATCCGCTCTCGATGTACTTAATGAACCATTAAGCACAGGAGTTCCAGTCGAACTGTCGGCCGCACCGGTTACTCTCAAGGATAATCCGTATTTCTTGGCCACGCGAGCCAGTTCATCAAGGTTAAGCATTTGGGAAGCATCCGTCAGGTGCGCCGTATTGAGGTTAAAAAAGAAATAGACAGGCGACCCGATGCAATTCCCGGCTTGTATGAGTTCCGTCCTTTCAGAGACGATTATGCCCGGTTTCTCGGCATCATCTCCGTTGTTGCCATATCCAATACTTGCAGAATCAAGCGGCGAGATTCCATCCCAATGCCGGTTTTTCAATCTTGCCCGTAGTGAGTTCAATCCGCTGTAATTATTTCTGGGATAACCTTGACGGCGGTCGGTCTCATCGTCATTAACCAGATGACCGTACTTGTCAAGCAATCCTTCTATTTCCAGAATTTTCTTCAATTCTGCGACCGTCCGTCGGTTGCGGTCGTACCAGTCTTTATAACGCTTGTTTTCTCCGGATAAGATATTGGCATGATCCACGAGCCACTCATTCTGACGAATGTAAGATGTCGCATCAACCGCGCGTTTCCAACCGACCTTTCCGAGATGAAACGTGAAACCGGCGGTCAGCGATACCATGTGGTCGCCGAGGCGGTTCGGGCGTCCGTAACCATCGAAGTCCTGAAAGGTGGTCGTGCCGGAGAGTTCCAACATGGCACTTACTCGTTTGGAAATCCGATATTCTCCCTGTACGCCATACGAAACAGTAAAGGGATTATTCCCGTTAGAGGCATTGTGCAACAGGCCGACACCGGCAAAGGGAGCAAGATTCCAGCGTACCTGTTCTTGCCGGGCATATCTGCAGCCAAGGACATTCCACAGCAGATCCGCATGGATATGGTGGTAGTCCTGATTGGACAATGTTCCATCTTTGAACTGCACACCGCTGTAATTGATACGTGCGCCGACGGACGGAGTGAACCATTTTCCGACTGCGAAACTGTACGAGGGTTTCAAGCGTCCGAAGAGGTCTTCGCAGCCGAGAGGTGTGCCGAGAAAGGCGGACGTACCCCCGGCAATACTGACAAACCAGTTGCCAGTCAGGGATGCCGGAAGTACCACTCCGTCAAGATAGACGGGCTGTATCGGTTGCAGTTCCTCCGAGACATTATAGTACGGTGTATGTTGTACAGTATCCACCTGTACGGGTTGTATACTTGCCTGTGCCTGCAACGTGCAAAGCACGGCCAATATAAAAAAGATTTGTTTCGTCATATTCCAATGATATTATTCGTTATACTTTTTGATTTGTCATGAGACGTATGCCACTTACCGTTTGGGTTTCTTGCCAATGGCCGGACGCATCATGCGGCTCGCCATCCTCATGCTGCGGAGTGCCCATGCACGGTTGTCCTCGTCCTCATCGCGCCCCCATTTCAGGTCGCTGCCGCCACCTCCGCCGCCACGAGTTTCGGCAAAAGTGGTGGCATCATCGACCATACCGAGAAACAGCATCGTCGCGCAGTGCATCACGTCTGTACCTTGTTCCGCTATGGACTGGACGAGCGAGCCGTCGAACAGTTGCCGTTCCGCCACGTCCATCTGTGCCGATACGTTCCTATACTCGCCGACCACATTTTCCAGCAGGACATCCTTGAGCAACGTGTCCACTTTGGAATGTATATCATGGGAGTATTTGTAGGCTTCCTCCTTGAGTTCCCCGGTACGTTCCTCAATGGCATCCATGTTCTCTTTCAGCTCGGCAAGCTGCCGGTCAGCCGTCTGTAACTTCTCCTGCTTGTCTGCCAGTTGCCTGTTGATGCCTGCCAGCTCTTTCTCCAGACTTTTAACTTGTGCGGCTAATTGTTCCGCATCGCCCTTGTTCGCTTTCAAATCCTGTTCGGCTGCCGATAGCAGAGCCTCTTTTTCGGCTTTCGACTTCTCAAGGTTATCGACCATTGTCGTAAGCCCCTTGACCCTGCGCTCTGCCAGACGGATGTCCGATTGAAGGGTTGCCAGCACCTTTTGGTGGCGGTCTATATTTTCCTCGATGGTCGTACATTCTTCCGATAGCATACGGCGGTATTCTTCGGTAGTCCTGTGCCGTGCGCCTGTTTCGGATATGCTTGTTCCTCTCGACATTCCCCACCTTGTATTGACTTCGGCGAAAAAGTCGGTATGAAGCTGTTTCATCCTTGCGCTGTATTCAAACTTGTCCTTTCCGGCGAATATTTCCTTGTACGCAAAGCGGCCGTCTTTGATTGGCAACAAAGTACAATGCACATGAGGGTTCAATTCGTCAAGGTGTACGATGAATGCGGCGATGTTCTGCTCGCCATATTTGCCACTCACGAATGAATAGACGTCTTTCGCCCAGCGTTCAATATCGCTCATTCTTTTGATACGGGTATTGTTCGCACCTTCATCAAAATCCACGTTCTGCGTGCCGAACGCGAGTTCGTGCATCCGCTTACGGGAACCGCCGAAAATGAAGTTCACCACCGTGCGGTACTTCGGTTCTGCCAGTCCTTCGTTGGGGTCTTTGATTCCACGCCTCTCCAATATGTCCGCCATCCGTTCGGGAATGTTGCGGCTCGTGTCAATGGGACGTACCTTGCCTCCGGGCGCAATCTCGAAGTTCAGGTGTTTGCGTGTGGGGTCGTAATTCCCCTTATTCATAGCGTACTTTTCCGCCCTTTCACTGCGGTCACGCAAATGTTCGTTGCTTTGGGCTGCGGTGATGCCTTTCGACACCTGCATATCAAGTACCTGTTTTTGATCTGCCATACTCTTTTCGTGTTGTTTGGACAATCCGTCCTGTCCCAGCTTGCTGCTTGCCCGGACAGCCTACCGACGGTCGGAGACCTATCGGGGTATTAGGCTCCCCCTTCCCTTTGTTTCGTGGCAGACGGGCAAGCCCGTGTGCCTCCTATAACCGGCAGGATAACCGTTAAGGGATGGAGGCGGATTGTTCGCGTTATACAATCTGTTTTCGACTCCCGGTTCAATCCACCATCGCCTGTGCCTTTGCCAGAAGCGATAAAAAAGGTTTGCGAAGCGATTTGAGGCGTTCTTGGTCTTCGTCCATGTCGAAGTCCGTCACTGATGCCTCGGTGTCGAGAATCAGCCCGGCGAGGTCTTTGGCGGACTCGATGAAAGCAGCCCATTCTTCACCGAGGTCAAACCGGAAGAAATCCACAAGCGGCGAACTGTCATCGAATCTCGACTTGTGCAGGATTTTTTGCAGGGCGGCGTGGGCGATGCAGCACAAGGCTGTTTCACGATGTTCCGTGACCAAAGTGCCGGAATGTGCGGAGGTCGTGTTGGAATGGGTGTCCAAACAGAGTCCGGTGTCACGGTCGGCAATTTCAGTCTTTGCCAGACTTACGAGTTGTCCACATATTACGCCAGTTTCGGCAGCGGTCGTTTTGCCGATTACCCAATCGGACAATACCTCACGGAGCTGTCTGGCAAAGTCCGGCTGCTCCTGTGCATTGCGGGGCTGTGCTGCCTGACCGGATTGTACGGTCATGGTAATGACCACGCTTTTGGGAAGCTGGATGCGGGTCAGCAAACCGAATGCCTCCATTGCACTCAAAAAAGAACGGACGGTAGCCCTGTGCCAATGCCACTCCGATGCGAGGTCGGAAACGGTCAGGTGGCACTGGTTGGGTTGCAGCACGTAGGCCTTCTTTCTTAAAAACGGAGAAACGAAACCTGCCAGTGATTTGTCCAACAGGTCACAGTACGCTTCGGTGCGTGTTTTGCGTTCATCCCCTTTCTCCTTGAGATATTCGAATACCTCCCTGTCTGCCAATATGGAAACAGGTATCTTTTGGTTATTTTTCATTTTCATTCGGTTTTAATGATTCATATTGTGCGGATATATCAGTGTTGCCGCTGTCCGCTTCATGCGGCAGATTTGCGTGATGATTCTCGTGATAGGATTCTGACAACATTCCGGGATGCTTTGCCCATCCGGAAAGTGTGTCCGTATCCTTGCATTCGGACATGACCCGAACGGAGGGATAGAACAGGGCTGCCAGAAGAAGATAGGCAATGGTTATCGCCAAGGTGTACAGATGCGGCACAAAGCCGATGACCAGTGCGCCCGATGCGAGTGTGACAAATGCACGGGGGCGGTCAAGCAACCTGCGTAACCAGTTGTCCGTCCGTCGGAACGAAAACATTGCGGCACAGACACCGGTAGAGAGTAGGATTCCAAACTCACCCATATGTCCACAGGCATATACATAATGGAAAAGAAGCAGGCATATCAGCCATACTTGCACATACAGTTTACGGGCGTTGCCGCTTCGTGCCATTGCCATGTAAAAGGGTGTCATGAACCGCTTGTTGTTCTTGTACAATGACATTGATACCCCGAAAGGTATCGCGCAGAAAATGAGTAGCAGGATATTCAGTAACATAAGTAATAGGGCTTTTCGGGTATGGGAGTGGGACGCACAATGAGTTCCAACTGGACAATACCGTATGTCGCCAGCCGGATAAGGGTTTCGGCATCCTTGGGCGAAAAGTACATGGCCGCTTTCTTGATGCGCTGCTTGAATGTAATGTCTTGCTTTCGGTAGATGGCCAAAGCCTTGTCCAGTTCGTGTTCGGGAATAGTCCATGTCGTACCCTCGGCGTGTATGCCGTTCGTCTTGAAGGCACGCAGTACCAATGTACGGGAAACGAGGTAGTCGGTGCGGTCGGTTCTTGAGATGATATGCTCCTTGTAGAGATTGTCATCGGCAACCTCTATCCACGTCCGGTAGGCATTGATGCAATAGACCATCTGTCGGTATAAGGTGTTTCTCATATAAAATTCATCAGCACGTCGGACTTGTCTTTCTTGTATTTCAGGAACCCGCTTTTGGAGTGTAGTTCCAAGTCGAGGCATAAGTCCCCGTACATCTGCTCCAAAGAATCATAGATGGTGACAAGGATGCTGTTTACATTGCCCTCCGTATCCGTCTTGGCGTTCATCTTGAACATCTGTCCGAAAGCGGGATTCGAGTATGCACAAGTGCTGTGACCGAATTTTTCCGTCCGCATCGGAATATGGTGGTAGAGCGTGATCAACTCCATGTCGTCCTCGAACATATCCATTACTTCGTCCAGTTCGTAAGGGGTGCGCAACGGAAACGTAAGCAGCACATAGTCGCCGTAGAACTGCGGTTCTTCCATCGTCGTCACATCGAGCAACTGCGGAAGTTGCAGGGGGACGAATGCCATGAAGTCATTATAAAAATGTCGTAACATATTCATATCTTTTTCTGTTGTTATATTTTACAGCGTGTGTATGAATGCCTCCATCAGCATTCCGGGCAGCTCGTCCAAGCGGTTGTCTCCGGGGTGCAGCATCCTGCCCAACTCCCTGAAAGCGTCGGGTGTCTGCGAGGCAAGCATATCGAGTTGCTCTCTTTCTTCGGCTGAAAGCAACGCCAGGCAGAAACCGTCCAACGACGAATAAGGCTGGAGAAGCATCCAGATGTAGGCTTGTGCCTGTGCCGGTGTCTTGACTTTTTTATTGCAGATGTCGTCGATACAGGTTCGGATATTCTGAATCAGCCTGCGGTTGGTGCGCATGGCCAGATAAATCATGGCATTGCGATAGGTGATGTCGTTCCGTTCGGCGGCAAGGAATATCTGTGCACAGCATCGTTCCGTGTCATGAGTGATGTCGGAAAGATTCTCGCCGTCGAAATCAGGCAGACGTGAAAGGAATGCCCGGTACACGGCATCCTCCTTTTCGATAAAGGTCGTCAGGTCTGCCATACAATGAATACCGTAATCAATCGTTTCAGCAAGGGTAGTTCGATAAGTGGCAAGAATGTGTTGTCGGTTTCTCTGACTGACGGGCCGGTTATCCAATGAGGCAAAGAACGGTCGGATTGTTTCAGCCGCACGATGCAACTCTTTGTCTTCAAGATGCGGTGAGATTTGTTCTTTTACCCACAGTATATCCTTATAAGTGCGTGTTTGAGACAGCACCATCCGTGAAAATTCCATGCGGATGGAATCATGTATCTGTTCACACTCTTCTCTTACAGTGGAATGAAGCCGGCCAAGCGTATCACATTCGAGATGCAGGAATACGGAATCCCTCAATGTTTGCCATTGCTTGAGGTGTCCGGCCAATTCTTTAATGGAGAGTTTTTTCTGCCTGCGTATGTCGGACAGGTATTCCCTGTATGTTCCGGCAGGGTCATTCTTGGCTTTCGCCAATCGTTTGCCATTGCCGTTGTCGCATGACGCGCATAGGAATATGGCAATCGAAACGGCAATTATTTTGGCAAAGATTATCGGCTGTTTTAAGTTCGATTTTAATGTTTTCATACTATATCATTTCGTACTATTTAGTGCAAAACTATATATTATTTTTGATACTTCGCATCCGAAAAACCGTATTTTGTGCATTTTTTAATATCGTACTTAATAGTATGATTACCAATGAAAACAAGTGAAGATAAAACACGTGGAAATGTACGATTTTCGTTTTTTAATATAGTATGATTCATATACTCGAATAAAACTTGTATATTTGCACTTGTTATCATGAATATTGTATATTGATATGGCAAAAGTCGGTTATATATTCGAGGCTAATTCCTACGATGCGTTTGATGCGGATAAGGAATGGATGCGCCAATATGGGTGTGTACAGGTGGTTGAAGAATCGGTCGGACACGAGACGCTTAGGCCGAGATGGAAACAACTGATGTCGAATCTTGAAAGAGGAGACGAATTGGTGATGTCAAAATTCAGCAATGCCGTTCGTGGTTTACGGGAACTATCGGCATTGATTGAGCTATGCCGCATCAAGGTCGTGCGTATTATCTCCATTCACGATAAAATTGACACCGACAACAAATTGTTTCCGGACACGACACCGGCGGAAGTATTGGCCATGTTCGGGGCATTACCGGAGGAAGTGGCTGTTTTGCGGAAGTCGTCGGATAAAATTATACGCCTGCAGCAGAGTATCAGTATTCCGATTTCCAAAAAAAGTATGAGTAAAACTGAACGGGACAAAAAAATCGTGGATATGTATAACAATGGGTATTCAATCCGTGATATTTGGAAAGAAAGCGGTGTCCAAAGTAAAAGCACCGTGTACAGCATTCTCAATAAATACAAGGTTCAGCTTAACCGAACACCGGGACGAGTGCCGGGCATCCGGAAATAGAACTTATAAATCAATATGGATATTGAAAATCAATAGATTGCTTGCGTAATTCATCGTTTTTTCGTATCTTTAAGTTGGATATAACTATATAAAAACAAGACCTATGGGAGATATTATAATTTTATTGCTGGTGTTCTTGGTAGTGGGCAGGCTTTTGAGGGGCGTGTTCGGAGGATTCAGCAAAAGCAGTTTTCGGGATGACAAATAACTCCGGATTGTTGTAACTGGCAGATATTTGTTAATTTTGCACCGTATTCATAAAAATCAAGAACAATATGACAAAAGCGGAAATTGTCGCTCAGATCTCACGGCAGAGCGGAATAGAGAAAACGGTGGTGATGACTGTGATAGAATCATTCATGGAAAATGTAAAAGAGTCGATGGTTGCGGGAAACGAGGTGTTCTTGCGCGGGTTCGGTAGCTTTATCATCAAACGGAGAGCTGAAAAGACGGCCCGGAACATTTCGAAGAATACGACAATTAAAATTCCCGCTCACAATATCCCTGCATTCAAACCTGCCAAAGCATTTCTGAATGCGGTAAAAGAGAACAAGTAGAGTATAAAAGTACAGATGGTGCAACAACACCGTAATGAGTAAAACAAAAGCGACCCGAAGGCCGCTTTTGTCGTGATAAGGCAAGGATTATTTCTTGCCTTTTTTCGCTGGTTTGGCCGGCTTTTCAGGAGTTTCCTCCTTCTCGACGGGCGGATAGAACTTGACGGCGACCATCACGATACGGTTGTGTTTCACACCGCTTTGGTCGCTCCATTCTTCGGGCTTGAAATACCCCTCGACGGTCAGCATCGTACCCTTGGTCAGTTGGTCGAACGACCCGGTGTTCTCGTTTTTACGCCACGCCTCAAAATTCATAAAGGCGGAAACGCGTTTGGATTCCTCGCCATTATTCTCCAATCGGCTTACTGCCAGAGGGAAACGTGCTACACTTGCGTTGGTGAACTGACGGATTTCTGCATCCTTTCCTACGAAACCGGTTACTACGAAATTGTTTTCAATCTTTTTCATAATGAATTGTTTTTAGAAGTTATTAAATCAATTTTACGCTGCCTCAAAGTAAGTATTCGATAAACTCCCTCGTATAATGGGTAACGTATGTTCATAATATCGTTTATTCATTTTATCGTTCTATGATTTATTGTTACATCAATTCAACCAAAAGATGTGCAGGGTTCTATAGAAGTTGATATTTTTCCTACTAATGGAGCGGATAAAAGGGAGTTTCCCCCCTTTTCCCTTATTTTCCTGTGATAAATGGGATAAAGCGGTATTTTTATCCCTGCTTTCCCGCCATAATTGGTATAAAAGGGTATTCTTTCCCTTATTTTCCCTATTTATCGGGGATAATGAAGATAAAAACGGCACTTTATTCCCTATTTTCCCGTCTTGATTGGTATAAAACGGTAGTTTTCGCGTGTTTAGGCGGGATTTATGAAGGTATCAGGAGTCTTTCTTGGGAGATTCCGGTGGCGTAACGGATAATATCTTGCCACCGGATAACAGATTGTCAGGTAATAATTCGGCCAGATCCATCGAGTAGTCATCGTCATAATCATGTACATGTTCAAGGAAGTAGATCAGCCACGTGCGGAAGTCAGCCCCGGCAGCCTTGCAGCAGCCGAAGAACGAGTAGAGCACCGCTGCATCTTCAGCGGCATCATTATTGCCACAGAACAGGTAATTACGTCTGCCGCACGCGACAGGCCGCACTTTATTTTCTATCTCGTTATTATCCGGTCTGTAGCGACCGTCAAGATGGTATCTGGAGAGTTTGTCGAACCTTCCGTATGTATATTTTATGGCTTTTCCGATAGGACTGCCTTTCATCACTTTGGGATATTCATTGACCAGCCATTTCTCGAAGCGCACAAGTATGGGATATGCAAGACGTGTCCTAAGTTCAGCCCTCTGTTCATAGGTCAGGCGTTCATCGTCAGCCTTGCGCTCCACGTCATAAAGCAGCTGTATCTGTTCGAGCGCATAGTCGGCACGCTGCGTGTCATTCTTTCTTGCCTCCCAAAAATATCTGCGCGCATGGGCCCAGCAGCCAAGAAGGATAATGCCTTTCTTGGCGTCCAGCATCTCGTACCTTTCGTACCCGTCCGTCTGTATGGCTCCCCGGAACTTGCCGAAGAGTTTCAGCACCACCTTTCCACTTCGGGAACCCTTGTCATAGTAAAAGAACTGACGTCCGGTCATGACGCTGCGCACAAGCCAGATATAACCTTTGACCGTCTTGTGTCTCTCGTCATTCATCACGGGGATTGTCGTCTCATCCGACTGTATGTAGTCAGTCTGCATCACCAGATCCCATAATCGGAAGTACAGGGGTCTTAGCAGATCCGCCACATCCTTGAACCAGTCGTTGACCGTTGACGCGGGGAGGTGTACCCCCACACGCTTGAACTGTTCCAGTTGTCTGTGGAACGGTATGTGATCCACATATTTCCCTATCATCATGTCTGCCAGCAATGAGGCGGAGGCATAGCTCTTTGCTATCGGCATGACGGGAAGCGGGCCGGTCCTGAACTCGTCCGTCCCCTTCCGTTTGGCTGTATGGCGCACTATCCTGCGGATATAGAACTTCTCGGGCTCGTGCATAAGGATCTCGGTCACTTCCTCTCCGGGAAGGAGCGTCCACTCCTCCGGATTATACCCTTCGGGATATATATGAACCTCCTCACGCGCAAGATTTTCCGGAAGGGATTTTCTCGTAGGATGTTGCCTCCTCGCTTTTTTACGGGCGATGATCGCTTCTCTGGTAGCCTTCAGCTCCTTTTCCGCTTCCTCTGCGGCTTCAGCCTCCCGGGGAAGCATGTCGAAGCCTTCAAAATCCAGCCAGCGGTCCTGGGCGTCAGGCTTTATGAACTTTTCCGCCTTCTTCCCGTACAACTGCCGTTCAAGATAGGATACACGTTGTTCCAGACTGTTGATTTTTGCTTCCTTTTGGGCGATTATGGCATCCTTGTCAGACAATAAAGCCTCATACGCCTCTTTGTCCGCAGCTTCAAGGGGCTGCGTGGACACCATCTCCTTCAACCGGCTGTTTTCTCTATACAGACAGTCGCATTTGTGCATGAGATCCTTTATCAGTAATTCCTTATCGGTTGGCATAATCGTTTAATTATGATGCCAAGATACTAAAAAACAGCCGGAATACGACATTGTATATGTTATAATTTGTTACAACTACAACCCATGGAAACCACTTCTTTTATAACGCCTGACCTTGCTGCCGTCCATTCCCTGGACCATCATCACAAGGTCATTCCAGAAGGTTTCAATCGCTTTAATCCGACCTTCCTCCGTATTTATGACCGGCAGATGGAAGTGCCCCTGTTCCAGTTTCATGTGGTATATCACCAGACCACCATATTCCATATGGAGGATTTTCATACAGGTACAGTTCGCATTGATAAAAATGAAAGCGTCACCGTCCCGTACATTCTTTCCCATCTGGTTGGTCACGATGCCGCTAAGCGTATAAAAGCTCTTACGCATGTCTGTCGGATACGGGTAAAGATAATATCTGTTGGATTCATTCAAAGAAAACATAGGCTAACGGTTTGAATTCAAAAATATCAGGGTTTGCAATACCTCCGGTGACAAAGGGCTGTTCAAGCGGACTGTGACGCCATTGGGATAGGAGATCTCACATAGCGGCTGGGGAATTGGCGACGGGCTGACCGGAGGGGCAGACTGAAGGGATTTCTCCTTATGGGGAAGACTGACCTGTCCCTTACTGTTTACCTTTACCGGAATAAAGCCGCCTTTGCGCAGCAGCTTGGAACGCCACGCGTAGAAACGTTTGGGACGAATACATTCATTCGAACAAAAATCTATAACTGAAAGTCCGCTCGACTTGAAACGGGCATAAATAGATTCAAAATCTTCCATGGTCCATTGATGTGACATAATGATTGAGCTTTTTTACTTTGGCTACAAAAGTAACATCACATTTTTAGAATGAAAGGGGGAGTTTATCGAATACTTACGCCTCAAAAAGTAGGTGCAGTTAAGGGGATGCACCAAGGCCGGACGCATCAATACTCTTTATTTTTGTCCGTAGGCAAAACCGGAAGGCTCGATAAAGGAAGATTGTACGGCTGCGCCATTGGTCAAGACTTCCAAAGTCGTTCCCGTCTGCATACTATCTTTGCATCGGAAAATGATGATGACTTCGGCGGAAAACTATTCTGAAAATGAGCGGAAAACCGTAGTTGCAGGGGAAGTGAAAGTGCAATCCGTCCACCGGCACAATGGTGCGCGTTTCGGCTGTAAGTCCGCAGAATCGGCAGGTATTTTCGTGTAATTCGGTCGGACTGAATTGAGGTGGCTACAAACAGAACACTGAACTGACAACAGGTTGCGGTACCGCAGAAGGGAATATCAACGAAGTGGCGACAAAAGGCGGAACGGGATATCGGGGTACTGCCATGTTCCCGTCCGGCAGAAAGAAAAGGGGACAAAAGGGAAAAAGGAAAGAACCCTGCTTTTCGGAAAAGCGGACGGAGCTTTTCACGAATGGCTGTTTTTTACAAAAGGATATGGCGCAGCCAAAAGAGAGAGATAGATGTAAAAAAGGGAATGCGGCGTGGCAGGAATGGAAGATTATCCCGTTCCTGCCTGCCTGTATCATCAAAATTCTGCCATGATTACCCGATGCTCGAAAATCTTTTTTTGATTACTGGGACGTCTTTGGCAAACCCATAGGTGATGCTTGCCATAGCCGAAGACGAAATAATCATCAAGGCGTGTTTTTTCTTGTAGGCGTTCCATGCCGGTACGCAGTTCCGCTTCATCGGTTGAGAAAAGAATCGTGTTGATGATACGGAAGTAGAGTTCTGTTACCTCGTCACAATAAGGACAAAAGCTATGCTCAATCGTTGCTTTCATGTTTCTTTGATTTTAATTCTACTTCGTAAGCATTCGGTAAAGTCCATATTTTATGCTATTTATCAAATCCTTACCTTTGCTCATGTAAATTTATATCTTAATTTAAACGAACAATCAGTTTATGGGAACAAACAAAAAAATGACCGGTGGTCGTGTATGTCATTTGTCCAAACGTCAGGCTTATCCAATCATAGAACAATACTTCCGTAGCGGTATGCTTCCACGTGAGTTCTGGGAAAAGGTCGGTTGGAGCGATAACCAATTTTACAACTGGCGTAAGCGTTACATGGCGGAATACCATCTTGACACTGATTCGGAGGATGCTCCAGAATTCCATCCTGTATCAGTTCTTCCTGACACTCCACCAGAAAAGGAGACTGCAATGTCACAGAATCCTGTCAATGGGCTTATGGTTGAGATAACTTATCCCAACGGGGTAATATTGCGGTGTCCTAATCAGGATATCGGTTTTCTTAAAGATTTAATCAGGCTTTACTGACCATGTTCTGCCTGAATGACTCGCTGCATTACTATCTGTGTTCCCTTCCGACAGACATGCGTGGCGGCTTTGACCGTCTGTGCGGCATTGTCCGGTCGTCCATGGGCCGTGACCCCCTCGGCGGTGAGGTCTTCGTCTTCATAAACAGGAACCGCACCATCATTAAGCTTCTCCATTGGGAACGTGGAGGGCTTGTGCTGTATCAGAAGCGTTTGGAACAGGGACGCCTGTCATTCCCTGTGCTTGATACCGCTACCGGAAGCTACCGTCTCTCATGGAGCGAGCTGGTCCTTATGGTTGAAGGCATCTCCCTCAGCAGAGTGCGACCGAGGAAAAGATATAATTTATAGTAAGCTATATTTTATTGATATACAATTTGTTAGTTTCGCATTTTATTCTTATCTTTACCATATGTAAAGAACAAGAAAATATGCAAACGGCCGAGGACATTCAGCTGCTCATTCAGGAACTTGAATTGAAGAACAGGTTTCTCCTTTCAGAAAACAGGCGTCTTGAAGAAAAGCTCGCCAAATTATGCGACGAGTTACGCTATCTGCGGCGTACGCTTTTCGGGCGTTCCTCTGAACGTTTCGCACATTCCGATCCCAACCAACTGGCATTCGACTTTTATGCCGCTCTTGCTGACAAACTTGACAATGCCGGAGGAAACGTTTCATTGGAAACAGGCATGCAGCAACGGAAAACTTCTTCTCCGGGAAAGCGACCGGTTCGTAAGCCATTGCCGGATTACCTTGAACGCAGGAGTGAGATCATAGAGCCGGAAAATCTCCCGGAAGGTGCCAGATACATTGGAAAGGAAACCACTGAAATTCTTGAGTACATTCCCGGCATCCTCTATGTCCGCGAGATTATCCGTAAGAAGTATGCGCTCAAGAACGGTGACGGGGTCATCATAGGCAGTCTTCCCGGTAATATTCCACTGCCTAAGAGCAACGCCGGCTCCTCTCTCCTGGCACACCTGCTTGTAAGCAAGTATCAGGATCACCAGCCGTACTACCGCCAGATTGAGATACTCAAGCGACAAGGTGTACAGTTTGCCGCCTCCACTGTCAACAGATGGAACAGTGCCGCTATAGATCTCCTCCGCCCTCTTTATGACTGCCTGAAGAAAGAAGTACTGGATTGTGACTATATACAGGTGGATGAGAGCGTCATTCCCGTACTGGACAAAGACAAGCCGGGAGCTGCCCGTAAAGGCTACCACTGGGTGATACGTGCTCCCGAAAAAGACAGGCTGTTCTTTCATTACGACAGAGGATCAAGGGCACGGTATGTCATTACCGAACTGCTTGGGGATTTCAAAGGTACACTCCAGAGTGACGGATACAGTGCTTATGACATATATGCCGGCAAGAAAGGGGTGGCATTACTCGGCTGTTGGGCGCATGCCCGCCGGAAGTTTGAACAGGCCCAAGGCAATGATCCTCCCAGAGCAAGGTATGCCTTGGAACAGATCGGCAGGCTCTATGACATTGAACGGTTTGCCGGTGACAGGCGTTTGGACAAGGAACAGGTGGAAAGGCTGCGGGCGGACAAATCCGTACCGTTGCTTGAGTCCCTGAAGACATGGCTGCAGGAGAACTACCCGAAAGTATTGCCTTCTTCCAAGATAGGCAAGGCAATATCGTATGCCCTTTCCATTTATGACCGTCTGTGCAGGTATGTTTCGGACGGAAGATTCCGTATTGACAACAATCTGGCAGAAAACGCCGTCAGGCCTTTGGCCTTGGGGCGAAAGAATTATTTATTCTGCTCGAACCACCAGTCAGCCGAACGGACAGCGGTCATATATTCACTGCTGGGTACATGCCGAATATGCGGAGTCAATCCGGTTATATGGCTGACCGATGTATTGGACCGGATACAGGAATGTTCCATGCTGAGACTCGGAGAACTACTTCCCGGAAAGTGGAGACCCCAAGGGCGTTTCCTCTCCGAAGTCTCCCCGGCCTTTTCCTGCATATCGGCGGTATAGGCGCCATACCCCTGCCGGAGTAAATCTGTATCCCCGGCTTGTCCGGAAACCTTCCCGATTGAGGATATGCGCCATCTGAAAAAATGTGGCTCCATCCTTACGCATGGAGAGAATCAGGGCGGATGCCCGTCTGTTGTTTTCATTTTCCATGGCCTTGCGCCTGTTGGTGAGGACACTGTTTGCTATGGCTTTGGAATGATTGTTCAACAAGTTCTCAGGCTTGCCCAATACAGCACCTTGACCTTTCTTTACCTCCAAAGACAAACGTGTACGTTCGGATATCAGGCTGGCTTCATATTCAGCGATAGAACTGACTATGTGAAGCAGAAGGCGGTTAGCTTTGGGAAAATCACAAAATACAATTTCCACATCGCTCTCCAGCAAACGACTGGTAAATGCCACATTTCTTGAAAGGCGATCCAGCTTGGCACAGATAAGGACCGAATTAGTACGCTTGCATAATTCAAGCGCTTCAGATAATCGGGGGCGGTTGTTCTTCTTGCCACTTTCCGTTTCAACATATTCACGAAGGATTAATGAGGTATCGCCAAGGTAACTCTTTATAATCTCACGTTGGGCATCGACACCAAGACGGCTGACTTGTTGCTTTATTGTACTTTGACGAAGATAAGAAACATAAGTTATCATGTTACAATTATTAATTGTTCGTTTAACTTAAGATATAAATTTACATGAGCAAAGGTAAGGATTTGATAAATAGCATAAAATATGGACTTTACCGAATGCTTACTCTACTTCTACTATGTCTTCTATTCGACCATACAGGACAGAGCGCAACGCTGTTTTGTCAATGGCGTAATACTCGGCGATATGTCCGTGCTGTTTTACGAAATATCGTTTGAGAACATCGGAGAAATCAAAGAAGTAGCCCATCAATGCGATACCTCTTTTGAAATGGATGCACTCTTTCACGTTTCGGGTAATCCAGTTCTTGTCTTCACGGCTCAACTTGTCTCCGTTATCAAGTTGTTCCCGTAACTGGTAAACCCTGCTGTCTTTCAGCTTCTCTAATTCGGGTACGTCCCATTGGACGAATTTCATTGCTATCTGCTGCATCGCTCTTGTATTTAATCGTAAATAATCACTTCATCACGATACTCGACCACCTCTTTGCCACTACTAAGACGCACCACTATTTTATTGCCGAAGTCGCCGACAACTGTTCCCTCAGAGTAGCCTTTATAGGGGGTAAGCAAGGTGCAGTGCGCACCTATAATTTCGCTATTTTCTTCGTATTCGTACATAAGTCATGTCATTTTACGGTTACAACTTGATATCCCATTTCCCCTGTGAGAAGATTCTGAAGCTCACGTATTCGTCTGTAAATTCGTAGGACAGAATTTTGATATAAGTTTTGTCTTTGGCTTCCAACGAAGCTATCAGTCTGTCGATTTCTTCTTCCGGATAAACCCAACGAGAGGTAAACTCCGCATCCACGCTATCGCTGTGTCTATTGACAAAGCCGTCGAAAGTGTCATCCAAGAATGCCTCTATCTTGTCGAGGTCTGCTTTGTTTTCCGTCCTTGCGTAGAAAATGTTTGTTGCATAGTTTGCCATAATCCTAAGTTTTAAGTTTTTTATTTTCCCTCTTTTAGCATTTCAGCTACTTTCGGGCTTGATTGAAAATTATGTCGCCTCAAAAGGTGTTATGGCTCTTTATGCAGGGTTTCACGACCAAATACGACCTCTGCAAAGCGGAGCGTGGAGATTTTGTCGGGAACCGTCAGGCTGTGACCTTGAATACAAGAAAGACATGACAAGTACCTTTGCGACACAATTCTCATCAGGCAGACCGAAAGTTGGGATGCGAGGATAGAATGCCTATGGCAGAAGTTACGATAAAAGGAACTTCCGTAAAATTGGGATGCAGCGAAAAAAGAAAATATCGGTGCGATTATCTTCTCTTTTGACTGTGAATATAAAAGTAAGGGGGAGAACTTCGGTAAAGGTTTAGTTTAGTCTATTAGCTTATATATATGCTAAACTAAAGTAAACTAAATATAGGCAGATATATTGGACTGCCTGTATAGGTGTTTTGAGGGAAATGGTTACCTTTGCAAAAAACAATGTTCCTTGAAAGAAACAGAGATTTGTCCTTTTTTCTTTTGGCTGTAGTTATTCATCCATAGATGACTGCAACAATCACTCTTGGCGAGAGGATGAAAATCGTGTGAAAAGACTTGGAAAAATACTCAAAGTACGAACAAGTGAAGAGAAAGAAAGGTAGTGCAAACAAAAAAACAAGAAAATAAGATAATTCGTGTTTCTGTTCCTAATTTGTTTCTTGATAAAAACACATCACAATATAAACTATTAATTTACAAGATATTATGATGTGAAATTTTGAGATATAACTAAATTTACCAGATTCCTACCTGAGATGTCTTGCGACTTATGTGTATAATCAGCAGAGATATCAGGCTCCGCTGTTATTTTTATGTTCTTCTTCTTCAGATTATCACGAATCCATAACCCGTTTAATCTTTTGCAAAATTACGATTTTTTATCCATATAAGAAAAAGTCCATTATAACATTTCCTCATTTCTCTTGGATATCATGCAGTTATAAATATCCGTTCATTTCAGCCCGTATTTCTTCATTTTCCTATACAATGTTGCCGGGTTGACATTCAACAGCCTCGCTGCCTGTTCACGGTGTCCGTAACAAGCGGCAAGGGCGTTCATGATGTTTTCCCTTTCAGCCTTCTCGTCTTTCAACGGGGATATGGTTGGGGCAGAAACCGGTATCGTATCGTCGGCCTGCTTGTTCATTTCCAAATCCGCAAGTTCCAGCAACGGTCCCTCGGCAAGCAGTACCGCTCTTTTTATCCTGTTCTGCAACTCTCTGACATTGCCCGGCCAGGGATGAGAACGCAGCCTGTACATACCCGCATCAGAGAAACCGGTAGTGTTCCGTTTCAGTTCCTTCGAGAAGCGTTTACGGAAAAACTCGGCCAACGGCATGATGTCTTCCGGGCATTCCGCAAGGGATGGCTGCCGGATTTCAAACTCATTCAAACGGTGGTAAAGATCCTCCCTGAACCGACCCTCCGAAATCGCCTTTTCCATGTTCTCATTTGTCGCGGCCACAATGCGCACATCCGCGACACGCTCCTTGTTCCCGCCAATGGGAATATAGGTGTTTTCCTGCAATACCCTGAGTAGCATGGACTGTATCTCGAAAGATAGTGTACCGATTTCGTCCAGAAACAGGGTGCCGCCTTTCGCCATGTCGAAAAAGCCCTCTTTTGCCGTGTCTGCACCGGTGAAGGCTCCTTTCACGTGCCCGAACAGCATGGAAGCCGCAAGTTCACGCGGCAGCACACCGCAGTTGACAGCCACGAAAGGCATTTCAGAACGGTCACTGCCCTCGTGAATGCTCTGTGCCACGGATTCCTTGCCCGTCCCATTGGCTCCGAGTATCAGTACGGACATATCCGAGGGGGCGACCAACCTCGCGAACTTTTCCACTTCAAGTATTCTGGGACTGGTACGCCTGAGCAGCTCTTTTTTTTGCTCCCGTCTGGTCGCAATCGGGCGGAATATATCCTCCGCCAGTTCCAGCAGATGCTCACGGCGTACCGGTTTCGGCAGGTAGTCATTCGCACCCAGCTTGATGGTGCGGACCACATCCGGCACCGATACGTATTCCGTCGTGATGATGAACGGTATTTTCATCTTCTCTTTTTTCAGCCATTTCAAAAGGGAAATGCCGTCTCCTTCGGGCAACCTTACATCCGATAATACAAGGTCGAACCTGTTCTTCCGTATCAGTGTCCTGGCGATTGGTTCGTTCATGGCGGTTACGGCATCATAACCGGCCTGCTCGAACCAGTCTTTCTGCATTTGTGAAAGGCCTATATTGTCCTCAACTATTAATATCTTCCGTTTCATTCGTCAGTCTTTTTATCTCGTCTTCCGCCTCCGTGATAAGGACTGAGGCGGTGTCTATGACATTTTGGATATGGCTGTTCAACTCGCTGTCATTTGAATCGTCTTTTCTCAATAAAGGACGTAAGCCGGGCAGTATATCCTCTGTCTGCAATAACTCCCACATCGGTTGCATCCGGTGTATAATCTCACGCAGTCTCTGCCTGTCACCGTGTTTCATGGTGACATCGAGTTCTTCACGGTCTTTTTTCAATTGGGAAATGAAAGACCTGAGTGTTTTAGGTTTGTCGCTGACCTCTGCGAGTATCATGCTGAAGTCCGTTTTATGTTTTTCCCTCTTCCGGTCTGTTTTTATCGTTGAAAGCAGGCTGAGCAGTTCTGACGAAGAGAACGGTTTGTAGATACAATCTGTAAAACCGGCACGAAAAAATGCTTCTTTTTCCCTGTCGCCCCGTGCGGTCATGGCTATAACCGGTATCTCACGGGAGTTGCCGACATTTGAGTTACGGAGCAAGTCCAACAAGTCGAAACCGCTGGTCCCGGGCATCAGGATATCGGATAACAGCAAGTCATAATCCTTGCCCCGTATCGCCTTGACGATCTCTTTGGCTGACGAGCATAAGGTACATGTTATGCCGTTACGCTCCAGCATTTCCTTTATCACGTCAAGAAACATCGTGTCATCGTCGATTACCAGTACATTCCGTGGTAGATGCTCCGGATGTGGAAATATCCTGTTCTCGCTCCCTACCGGCTCATCTGTTATACTTAATGGAAGCGTCACGCGGAATGTTGTGCCTTGCCCTACATTACTCGTCACGTCTATTTCCCCACCGAGCAGCCTGACTACCCCTTTCGTGATAGACAATCCCAATCCGACACCATCCACGTTTGTCGCAGAGGTCAGTCGTTCAAACGGTCTGAATATGCGGGAAAGTGTTTCCGGGCTCATACCAATGCCTGAATCCTTTACCTCCAACATCAAGATTCCTTCATGGTAGCAGGCGCTCAGTGTGATGGTTCCAGACTCGGTAAACTTGACTGCGTTGGTCAGCAGGTTATCCATTATTTGTTCAATGCGGTCCACGTCTCCGTACAGATTGACGTCGGTATCCTTGAAATCCTGCCTGAACAGGATTCCCTTGTTGGTGACCACATGGGAAAACCCCGAAGCGATACGTTCGAGCAGCCCGTTCAGGTTGAACGGTACATCATTACGTGTTTCTTTTGCCTCGTTCAGACGATACACGTCCAACAGGTTGTTGAGCAAGTGCACCACGTGTTTGCAGACAATCCTGATGTTGTCCAGATGGGTGTTCCTGCGTTTCTTTTCACGGGTATCCATGGCCAGTTCGGCACTGCCGCTGATGATGTTCAGCGGGGCACGGATATCATGTGAAATGGTCAGGATAATGTTTTTACGCATTTCCAGTAACGTGGTATTCTGTTCTATCGTTTCTTCCAGACGTTTCCGGTCCTTTCCCCTCATCCGTATGTCTCTGTGGATGACCAAGTACGATATGAAAAGCAGGAAGACGGCGGAGAGGACAAGACTGGTGATGATGGACGTGGAACGGTCATAGGAGATTTTGAGACGTTCTTCCCTTGTATCAAGTGCGGATTGGAATTGTCCGTCCATCCTTGTGATCAGCGTGAGCAGTTCCCGGTTGAGTTCCTTGTTGTGGCCGCGCAGGCTGTCCGCATAGGAATCTATGTCCTTTTGCCGTTCCTCCTGTATGGAAAGGATTTCCCGGTTCAGCGAGTGGAGGGTAACCGTATCGGGTGGCAAATGTACGGTTTCCTTCGCCCCGAACCACCCGGGAACGCCTTTTTTCTTACGGGTGACTGTGCGGAGACGGGTTGCTTGTCGCACGGCGGCGGGCAGGCGTTTCAGCAAAAGATCGTCGGTACTATCCTGTTGCCGGGATAACCGCATTATCTGGTATAGGTGGGCCTCCTTGCTTGCCAGCAGGCCTCGGAGCGTGTCGATATGTCCCTGGCGGACAAATTCCGCATTATGTATCGCCCGCAACATGGAATCTGTACGCAAGCGGAGTTCCCTGTATTCGGCCAAATCCTCTTCCGTCCAGGAGAGAGCTGTCTCGCCGTGAAAGGCGAGAACGGAAATCTGGTGGAGGATGGTATTTCCATCACGCCGTATCTGACGGATAGCTACGGCTTCAGTCTCGATAGCCTCTACCCGGTTACGCTCATGAAACAAAACGGCGACCATACTTGTTATGATCGCCACCAAAATGATGTATCCGAAAAGGATTTTATGTTGCAAGGGTATTTGCCTGCTATATTTCATATATATTCTGTATCTATAAATATGGGAATCCCATGCCCCAAACTGACGAATTCTTCCTACTAGTGAAAATCACATATACAAATCGTTTATAATGACATTGTCTTCAAAATTCCTTGCGATATCCGTTTCCATGTTCTCTATCATATCATTATACTCGCCACTGATTATGTTACACCTCTTTTTTGCCACTTCGTCCAATTCATAACCGTCATGTATATTGCCGATTATTCACTCATGTTTTCATTCTCACGCATTATTCATCTTTTAAGCTTTTACTACAATTGAACATACAATACCATGGCCTTTATCAGGTCCAGATTCTCCCGGCAGAACCACGGGAAATCGATACATCTGAAATCGACATGGCTCTCCTCCAGCAGATTGAAAAAACGGATGTCGTTTATCATCTCTTTAACGGAAACGAACAGGAGCGGAATCCTTTTCCTTTTACAAAAGAACAACGCCTTTTGCAGTTCTCCGTATGCGATGGCCCGTTCATTTTTGCTGGTGGAGTCATCCTTCTTGTCAAAGAAAGACAACCGGACTTTTAATGAACCATGACGTTGTAGATATTCCGCCAGCAGTTTCCGTGCTTCGGGAGAGGTCTCATCGCCATATAGTTATTATATCACTGTATTGTCTCATATCGGGCATTTGTTCCGGTTGTACGCTTCTTCTTTCCAAAGGCAATCCCGCATATTCTTTTAACAGATGCTGTTTCGTGACCTTCCGGGGATTCTCAACGGAGTAGAATGCAAATCTGAATATAAACTGAGTCCCTTTCTTCTGCACGGATTCCTGTTCCAAGAAAAAAGAGTTCAGACGTATCTTGTTTTCCTGAAGGATATGTCTGGGAATATCTACCTGATAGGTATTGGTCGTGTATTCAAGGACGGTCTTTTTCATAAAAAATCAATGAATATATTGACCAACTATAATAGCTATATGATGATTCCCGTTACATAAGAAAGTCTGGATGAATCCAGACTCTATTTATTCGTTGTTTCTTGAGACACATCGGTAATTCGTTTTTTGAATTCATCAACTTTTCTTTTACATTCCTCAAGTTCCCTATTAAATTCCTCCCGCCATTCGTCATGTATAAATTCATGATATTCATATTTAAGAGGTGACAAAATTAGAAATACCAGAATCAAACAAATAATCATTCCTAGGAAATAAATAATCCCATCATAATTATATGTAATCTCTGTATTTATTACTTGTTTTGTAGGATCAGATAATTCTAATTCAATTGTATTACCATGATGATTAATATTAGTAATTTGCTCCACATTATTTCTATAAGAAACATGTTTCTCTACTAAAGGCCCTTTCCCAATAGATGCCCCAAAATTAAAGGCAGCCAAAGAGAGTAAAACAATCAAAGTCCATTTAATGGCGTTCTTAAAAAAGTTATTCGCATTCTTCATAAATTAAATATTTGATTTTACTTGTATATACGCACGCATTGAAGTGATAATCATTACATTTCTTTATTATACAGGTTCAGTTATTGACTTTTCTTCAAGAATCAACTGTATGAAGATTCCGATGAACATCGCAAAAAAAGTAAATTGAAGCAACATATCTCTAAATATGAGGATATTAAACTTGTCTTCTTTGAGAATCTCGTGTCTGTCTTTATCCATAGGTGCCAACTCTTTAAGTACTTGCTGATATACATGATGATTGTCCAAACACCTGAGAAGTTCACAACATGCAGAACTGTAGAAAGAAGAATCCATTTGGCATGATTGACAGCCTTGTACTCTTAATTTATCGTACAAAACGCAAACAGAATCAACCCTGCTCTTGGTCGTGGAACCATCAAACAGTTTTTCTTGCATTTTTGCCATATCGGGGACATGACTGTTATGCACAAATTCTTTTAACAGAACAAGGGTAAACCCATAATCAATTTTATATATAGTATCGCTTGTATTATCCATCACATCAAACATTGGATATCTATCCTTTTCTGTTTGTGTATGTAATGTTTCTACACTTGCTATATTTTTCCACGTTCGGCCAATTACCCGTACAATCGAATCATTATGTTTATTCAGTGTCTCGTAAAATATATCATTGACTATCCGTGGCTGCCTGTTTTCCGGAATTTTAAAATCTGGAACTTTGGTAAAAACGTTGTTTATATAAAACTCATCGATATAGTCACTTCGCTCCAAGTATTTTCCTCCAAAGAAGTTTATAACAAGTATTCCGACAATGAATGCATAGGAAAATGCGACTGAAATGAGTATCGTGGTCCTATATACTTTCTTGCAGAAAGATATATACGGATTGATTTTACCGATTTCATAGTTTACAAAAACGACCAGTATGACCAGCAAGGTACATGACACCCATTTCTGGTGTACGATATCAAAGAATCCTTTGAATATGTCTTCCCCAATGGCCAATGTGAACCACGCGGCAACAATAGACGCGAACAAACGGGGCATAAGGATGTTAATACAACTGACAGATCTGATATGCCATCGTCTGTGATTTATAAAGCCTAACACCCATAGGAACAAGATACCTGATACGATAATCAACGAGGGGGTCACTTGATCCGAAAATATTTTTTTATCGAAAGACGGCAGGAGGAATATGGAACAGAGAATAAGTACAAATGACACGATAATAACATTCATCCATTTATACCATCGCCCGTACCATATTTTTAGAGTTCCGCTGAAACTGTATTTTTTAAGATACCAGTTGGATGCGGCCTTTGCCGATGTCGTTACAATTCCGGTTATTTCATCTTTTGTAGATTTATACTTGTTCGATAACAGTTTGTGAGAGGGAACAATGATTTTGGAAACATACTCATTACAACATTCCATATAATCGTTTTCCACCCTACCGCAACCCCTGCATGTCACCTCGGATTTAGATATATAAACAGAATCCATCTCAGACTCGACATCGGAAAACCATTGCGAGTCGTTAAAACAACGGTCTGCCTTGGCGTTGGTAATCGTTTCCACCCACCGTTGTTCCGCCTTGGCATAATATTCGGCGTAAAAAAGTTTTTTCTGGGGAATGTCCCACGGAGCCCTAAGAGTTCCCTTATATAATACCTGCTGATATCTTTGATAGTAATATTCCGCTTTATTGGCTATTGCATTGAATAAAAAGTTTTTATGTAATTTTATATAAATATCGTTATAAAGGTCTGTATTCTCAAAAACATCGGAATGTTCCAGATCATACAAAAAATCAAGGAATAATTTTCTTACAAAATGATGATTGAACGGTTCTTTTTTGTCAGTGCCTTTTCCACATGATCGCTTTTCTCCTTCATTGAATATGTTCAACGACGAATAACATACCAATCCGGTTGGTTTTGACACGCATTCTTGAATGACTTCATAAATGGGGTTATTCGAGAGATTTAAGGGAAAAACCGTATCATATATTCGGTTTATCGCTTCCGTCAAATTATCCTTGACATCCAAATCTGAGGAAAGTGACAGGGATAATATGAGACTATCCTGATGAGCCACTTGGCTTTCCCCCAATTCCTTGACATAGTGAAGATAGAAGGAAACCCCCTCGGGTGTAAATTGGAGGTATATGGGATACTGAGGTGTATCATGTATCTCCTTACACCAGGTATTCCTGTTCAGATTCTGAACCTCATGATAATTGAATACAGCTATACCATGAGAAATATCAGAAGCGTCTAGATCCAACGCAAAGAAACGGCCGTAATTCATTACCTATTTCTTAACTGTATGATATAATCTTCGATCTTGTCTGACAACAAGCGGACTTTTCGGAACGGACAATTATTAACGGTCTGAACCTTCTGTTCCGCTTCTTTAAGCCGATCACGGACAAATACATATTCTTCCCACATTTCTGGCCATTGCCGGACTGTACCAAATGCGACAAGATAAATAAGTTGTTGCATGTGTTCCCAGAATGCGTTGCTATAACATTTTATGTCAGGGAACAAGGAATAAACCAATAGAGACCCCCGTTTATGTAACCAATCCAAATTAGAATCCTCATCATAGACATCATGTTTCATGATATCATATTTATTTCGGAGGTTCAGGAGGGTATTAAAATATTTGGAAGCTCTATACTTTACTTTCTTGAAATCATCGTCAAATATGTTGTTTAAAAAATCAACAAGTGTATGTCCACTCATGCCTGATTCTTTTCCAAGACTCATTTCATTATACCGCTTTTCCATTAGACGATATAAATAATATAAAAAAAGATACGGAGTATTTGTAGGACATGCACCACGGGCAATATGCCAATAAGGCGTATCACGTATTAATCCTTGTTCTTGTAACCGCTCGGAAATCGCCGGTACAAATGCAGAGATGTACATGAAATAAAGTTTATTTAATGGGGCAATCCAAGATAAAGCGATTCTTTTCTCTGGAATACTCAATTTATTGTCTTTCTGCACATTATCATATTCTTCTCTAATTTTATCTAATAATTCATAGGTGTATTCACGCTGATTAACATCACCGCTTTCTCCCAATAAATAATCCAACAAAATGAAATCGAATTTGAAGTATTTTGTAATTATCCATGCCTCTTCTTTTGTCTGAACATAAACAATATAGATATTGGTTTCACTATTATTGTCTGTATTCTCGTATTTCCACTGTAAACGGATATCCTCAAGATGAGAAGTATTTTGTCTTATTATTGAAAAATCATTAGGAGATGGACTACACCATGCTATATTATATGCCCCAATTTTATTAATGTCGTTAATGATGATCTTCAATTTCCCATGAGGATCCAATCCTTCACTATTACTAGATTCATCCTTCATCAACGATGTATTCGCGTAATCGTCAACCAAGAGAATTCTCCATTTATGATGTGTTAGGTATTTATGAAAAACATTCGATTCATTCTGTGGTTTATCCTTTTTTATACGATCCCTCATTTCCCATTCGGAATGAAACAAAAATGGTGATATAAAATTGGCATGACCTTTATGGGACTTATCATCAAAATTTTTAATGTATGAGATCTGAAGCAAACGTGCATTCAAGTCAACAAACTCTTTACTAATGGGGAAATCATACAGTTTATTTAATGCATTCTCCGATATTTCTTTTATAGCGTGTTTAAAGCGCTGAAAATTATATCCCTCGCTACCAACTTCTATCGGAACATAATAGTTCCATATGCTGCTGTCGATAAAACGCTTATACCTTAACCTGCAGTTTGTGTTAAATAAGTCAAATATGGATAAATGGATAATGGGAAGTTTTTCCCTATCAAATACCAACTCTTTTTGTTTGAATACATATCTTTCTCGGTCATTTTCTTCGGTATATTTATCGTAGTACAAATCGCTACACCGATGGATTACTAGATAAAATTGGAAAGTCCCAGATCCCATCAAAGACGGTTTCTCATAAAGAGTGTTATAACATTCTACGTATTCCTTAATAGCGGGTAAAACACACTGGCGATCATTATTGACCGATTCAATAATATCCAGATATCCCGTTTTCCGATCTACGGATATTTGACAATCCCATGTCATTTTGTTAATAATTTATTTTCTCATTTATAGTGTAGCAGAATATTGGTAAAAGATTTTCCGCTTTCCAACATATCATCTATTTCATTTACTCTGCCAATTTTTGATTCGTCAAAAATCCCATGCCTAATTAAATCATAAACTGTTATATCCGTACCGACAGATATATGCTGGAATGCCATTGCCGAAACAAAGTAACGTTTCATTTCTGAATATTCATGCTCGTTGATATCATCACCTTTTGTTACTTGGGTATATAGTTGTATATTCTTCTTTATTCCCCACTCTTCATCATGGATATACAATATATTACTAGAATTATCTCTATCAGGTTGAATTCCAAAATCTTTGCAAATATTTAAAATTAATGAAAGACGATTCTCTTTTTCCTTCGATATAAATCCAGGAGGTACTATTGAAAGTTTATCCCATAGTAATAAAATAATTTGTTTATTATCCTTCATGAATATTCTATATGGATTTTCTTTCTCGCACAAACTTTCTAAATACGTCACTAAACTATCAATATATCTGATAGTATTATTGTCCGTTCGATAGATTGAGTCCTTTGCCTGCGGAGCTTCTTTACCAATAAGACCATTAATATACATAACATTGTTATGATTGTTCCGGGAGCCTTTATTCCGAACCAGCTCTTCTACAATAAACCGCATTAAATGGTGCGTATCACACTTTGCTGGTTTTTCGATTATTTCACGATAGTAAGGCTCCTTTTTTAATTCTGAAGCACGAGATATTATAACTATTTTTTGCATATATTCGTAATCATTATTTATTTTTCATAATGAGCTGAGTAAAGTAGTTCTGATAATGTATATTTGCAATCACGAACAGCATGGTCTATTGCTGCAAATTGTACAAATGGTAATTCTTGTGGCATATCTGTACTATTGGGTTTAGAACGTCCTGAATGTATTATCATTTGTGGTAAGAATTTATCCGTATTCTTAAACTTGTTTTCTTGTGCTTTGACGGATAATTCATTGAATATTGCATAGGTTATTTGTAATTTTTCAGCAGCCGCATCTGTCTCGTTTTGTAGGCTGTTGATACCAAAAGCATTATATATTTTGTCTAAAATGCCTTGATGTATTGATATAATATCAAATTTATTCTTAGATAGTGGGACTCCATGCATATCCAAAACATACAAACCGTCTTTCTTGCTTAAAGTGCCGACACAAGTAACATTTCGTTCATTTTTATTATATATTCCCACTGTTTCTTTAATGGGAGCATCATATCCAACTATATGTATGATATTGCTATCTCTGCCTGTTCTTATATCATATGCCCATATTCTACGCTCATAGTATGATTGTGTCTTGTCTATATCATACTTATCATTGCTCAAATCAGATATAAACTGTAAAACTTCATTTATAAAATCATCTTTTGAAGGAAGAGATTCTCCAAATCGGTTAAAGATTAATCTTATTGTTTCATCGCTAATTTCTCCAGAATACTTATGCGAGAATTCATCATATAAATCTTCTATAGTTGAGTTGTAATTGTCTGTCCAGAAATTCTCGGCAAAGTTTTGTATAGAATCTGAACTAATCGGAACCTCACTTTTTATTAATGGAGAAATTGAACTGAAGATTCGTTCATCGAATATAGCGACACGTAAGAGTCCTGCTGCCAAATGTTTATACTTCCATTCTTCCGTCCAATTCGTTTGACGGATTAGGCGATCCGTAGAATTATTGCCTGTAATTCCTTCGATAAAAGTGGCTTGTGAATACAGTTTTTGTTCTTCGGGTGTCTTGTTTGAGAGGCCGGAAAAATGAGTTGAGAAAATAATTGTGTCGTTATAATATACATAATCTGTACAAGATGTAGTGTTAAGAAGTATCTCTCTTTCGCGATTTTCTTTATGCTTATACATGGATTTATCATCTAACACACACAATTTATGCAAAAAAGAATTTGCGGTGGATTCATACCAACGTTTATAACAAGCATTCATAGTTTCATTAACTGCCTGTTTCGCATCTACTGTTTTTAAACGTTGCTCAAATTCTTTAAAAATCTCAATATTCTTTTCTCCATATGGTATATATCGTGAAGATATGTCTTTAAGATCAAAGGGAATATCAGTACAGAGGACAACCAAATCATAGTCAGAAATGGAAAAATCCATCTTGTTTTCTTTCATACAAAATAATCTGCATCCATTCATGCGAAGGATATCAGAAATTTCATTATTGATCGATAACCCATTATCTACGATGAAAGCAATCTTTTTAGGCTTAGGTAAACAAATAATGTATCGGATAGCAAAAGTTGTATTGTTAAACGGTATTTTCTGGATACTTATGACTGGTGGCTCTTTCGTAATATCAATTTCTGTATCAAGTTGTTTCCTTCTTATCCAAGCAGCAGACAAGCGAATTTCTTTTAATCCTTTGTTGGTATCTTTCATTTGATAATTCTCGTCAACATAAGGATCATCCAATAATTTTATTATACGATCTACAGCTGCTTCATTATGTGGCATATTATCTGTAATAGCCAATATATGATAGTCATCGGACTTTCTTCTGTAAAGTTCCCTTAATTGTTCTTCCGTACAGTTATTTGTTCTGGTATCTTTCCATGTTTCCTTTTCGGGATCAATTACATCAAGATCTATCTCTATTTTACCATCATCTCTACGACCGCTATGCTTTGCCGCGTTGCGGATTATATTTTCCATTATAGAAAAGAAAGCCTGTCTGCCAATAACTCCACCGGGAAGGGCGACATTGAAATCCCGTAATTCTTCAAAAGATTTTAATGCGGCAGTCCCCTTTTTATAGGGACGGATATTATATTCATTTTTAGGTTCAAGATCTGGATTATTTCCTGTAAAAGAGCCAAATTTGAGAACTATTTTATTGCTGTCGTTATATCCTTCAGAAAATGCAATATATTCCATCAAAAGATTCATAGGCTGGGTCCCGACTGTTTCAGATAGTGAGCTTCCTGTTTCTTTATGCCGCTTATATCGTAAATCAGGTTTCAATTCGTCGTATATAAAATCTTTAAAGCTAATAGTGGAATTAGCTGGTATATAATCTGTTGCAATGGTGGCAATATAATCTTGTCGTTCTTGGAGATAATTCATAAAACGCCCCAATCCGACTAAAAAGGGAAGCTCTATTTCTCCATTACTAAGTGCTTGTACATGTTCATTATCTACCGTTATATTTCCTGCCGGGCATATATCTGCCAGAACATTCGCATCATATATTTTTTTTGCGTTATCAAGTTTCTGCTTAATATAAAACATCACATGACTTCCCAAATTATGGCTCATATTTCGAGACATGATAGCTGCTTTGGCAGACTTGATAGCCTCTAATTTTGTTCTATCCCAAGAATCAAGAGTAACACTTGATAGTAAGTTGTATGTATACGATTTTATTATGTAATCAAATGAAATAGATATATCTTTGATGAATTTTTTCAATAATTCTTCATCTATCTTTTGATAATTATATGAAAAATAGACAAAGATACCGCCTTGTCCATTTAGTGAATTGTTAGAGGTGGATGTCCCTATAGTAGGGATACCAAAATAAATTGTCTTATGATTAGGAGGAAGAACTGTTGTAATTCCATCCCAAAAGAAATAATCATAACAATAATGTGTACATCCATATAAATCTTCTATGGGAGTCCCGTTTCGCTTAAAGTTTTCTATGAAACTCTTTAATTGAGAAAATGTTTGGGTGTAGATAATCGGCCAATAGTTAGATGTGACGGTGGAAATATTGTTTGCATTTTCTGAGTGTAATGTTGGAAAATGAATATTCAACTGATTCAATATTTTGATCTGCTCCTCATGTGTTTTTGTCCAAAATGAAGATATAAATGGTTTACCAGCTTGTTGATTTGAGCTCTTGCTACTTAGCATATTCTGGTGGTAATATAAAGATATTTCATTCCCTCGAACAAAATTGATTACTTCTGATGATTTTTCTCGGACAGCGTGCTTAAATGCATTATTCGTACTATCTACACATGCAAATCCTACCATCAATTTTCTTGATAGCATTAAAGACGTTGTCGAATATTCGATATATATATTATCTATGAAGTCATTTATATTATAATCTTTCGCTATCTTCTTAAAGTTCTTGAGGATATTGGGAAGCCCACTTTTAGTCGCTGAGATTTGATCATAGGACTTTCCTTTATTAAGAGCTGACAGTATATCGATACCATTTAAGTTAACATATTCCATAGTTACTCCATTAATTTTCCATTAATAAATTTTACCGTATACATATTAGGATATAATTCCCCATTAGGTGCAAATTCCAATTTTCCGGTAACGCCATCCATTTTAACTTGGAATAATGAAGTCATCAAGTTCTTTGAGGACTTTGATGACAATGCAGCCTTACAAATCATATTCATCATATCATATGCATAGGCTTCAGTATATGCCGGATTTTTTCCATGTTGTTGTTTATATGCCTCCATCCATTGATGCATCTTATCAGTTTGTTTAGCAGGTATAACAAAAGCCGGTGCTGTAACAGAAATACCTTCTAATAAATCCCGAGACAACTCATTTGTAGTATCCAGCAGATCCATTGAGCACATTATTTTGGCCATCTCTATATTATTCTGATGGAATGTTTTAATTATACTTATAAGATTCCCTGCAAAACCATTAACAATAATTACATCAGGATTAAAAGATTTTACCTTACTAATGATTGATTTAAAATCCAATAAAGATGTTGGATATCTTTCATTCAACACCTTAGCTTCTGGATAGTTCTTTTGTAAGAATGGGATCATAACATCATTGACTTGTTGTGTTGTACCTTGGATATCCAAGTAAATAAAAGCTACTTTTTTAGGATTCTTCTTTTCGATGAAATCAATATAATGTTCGACTTCAACTCCGAAATTGGCAAAGGTGCGAAACTGAAACTTATCCTTTTCTAAAGTCAAAGGTGTAAATGAAAATAAGAAATGTGGAATTTTATATTGTGTTAGTTGTTCTGAGATTGCCATACTTTGTCCCGTAAGCCCAGAAACAACAATATCAGGCTTATTCATTAATTGTTTTTTTAGAATAGTAATCGCATCTTTGTTTTCACCACGATTGTCATCGTAAATAATTTTAAGATCAATACCGTTTTGCTCTAGAGAATCTCTGTTTTCTTCTAAAGACATACTGACACCATTCTTGATCCATTCTCCATATACTCCGACATATCCTGTCATTGGTAAATTACATGCAACGAGGTATTCATTACCTTTTTTTTCTTTACAAGAAACAAACAATAGCAGAATAACAGATAGTAATAAACAAACTTTTCTCATGACTTCTATTTTTTAAACATTAAACATTCTATTTCGTTGATATTCGGATTTGTAATGGTATGTGCGATCCGTCCTTGCTCTAACAGTACACACCGGTCAGAAAATGCAATTGCTTTATTGACGTTTTGTTCGATAAGCAATATACTGATATTCATTTTATCACGAACGTAACCCAGTATCCTGTACATATCATCAACCGCCCCAGGAGAAAGTCCCGCACTTGGTTCGTCCAGTATCAACAATCGAGGTTTGATGGCCAGAGCCATTGTCAAGGCAAGTTGTTGGCGTTGTCCCCCGCTTAACTTATCCGCCATCTTTGAACCCAAATTATTTCCGGAGTTCTGAAATAAAGGTATGATAGATTTAAGCAGCGTTACATAAGATTTATCGTTTTGTCTTCGAAATGCCAGTTGAAGGTTCTCCTGGACTGAAAGGCTTTTGAATACCTGCCCCCCCTGTAGCATAAAGGCCATACCAATACGCGCTAAATCAGGTGTAGCAAGCCCTGCAACGGATCTGCCTTCAAAAAGAATATCACCATCACGATATGGCAGCATGTTCATGACGGCTTTACCAAGAGTTGATTTTCCTGAACCGTTCAATCCGATTATACAGACTGTCTCTCCGTTGACAAGTTCCAGGCTGACATCCCGCAAGATATTAATCAAAGGGACATACCCTCCGGATAATCTCCTAATCTCTAGTATATAGTTCATAATCCTAAATAACTACTCCGAACATCTTTGTCATCAAGCACCTCCTCAGCCGTACCGACTTTTTCTATCTTCCCGTTATCCAGGTAAGCACAAAAGTCGGCAATATCCCGGACAAAATGCATGTTGTGTTCTATCAGCAAGACTGTCAGGGCATTTCCCGTCACCATCTTGCGGATAATACCTTTGATTGTTTCTATATAAACAGGATTGACCCCGGAAGTGGGTTCGTCCAATAACAGCAACTTGTTGTTCCCCATCAATAGACGGGCTATGGCAATGAGTCGTTGTTCCCCATAAGATAATTCCGAGGCTTTTTTGTCAAGCATCGCCAAATATTTGTTATCCTTTCCAAATATCTGTTCCAGAATTTCAATTGCTTGCTCTTCCTTTTGCCGTTCTGTTCTCCGGTGTTGTCCTTGTCGGAAAAGAGCGGTCAAAGGATTCTCTCCATCCCTGTTAACCGATGCTATTTTCATGTTCTCCATCAGACTCAGGTCGTCTATCAATTGCCTGCCTTGAAACAACCGGCCAATTCCAAGCCGGGAGATCTTGTGTGGAGCCATACCTTTTAGACTCAGGTTGTCAAACAATATTTCCCCTTTGAAATCATCCGTGAAACCTGATATAACATTGAACAACGTCGTTTTTCCGGTTCCGTTTCCTCCGACAAGAGCCGTTACTGTCTCCCGTTTGACGTCAAGATTTACTCCGTTCAGCAAGTTAAATGTTTCCCCTCGTGAATCCGTAAAACTGAGTTGTATATTCTTAAGTTTCAGTATCATTATCTTACTATATTTTCTCCGGATATACCTTGCGGCCGGAAGTACATGACCAGCATCAGTGCCAATCCATAAATAATCTGACGCATATTGGCCGCCACCGTATCCGGCATCCCGACAAAACGCAGGATTTCCGGTAACAGGATTACAAATAAAGCCCCTGTGACTGGCCCTTTCACGTTACCCGTTCCACCTATAAACAAGGCACTGACAATAAAGATACTCTCGTCCAAAGTAAAACTTGTGGGATCGATATAACTTACGTAGGAGGCATATATCAACCCGGCAAGTCCTGTCAGTGATGCTGAAAGGAAAAAAGCCCATGATTTGATTTGGGCGGTATCCCGTCCCAATGCCTTGACGGACAACTCGTCATCCCGTATCGCTTTTAATATTCGACCGTAGGGGGAATCTTTCAGTTTGCGGAATAAACAAATGACAACAAAAGAAATGATTGTAGTCACTGTAAAATAAGCCCATATATTGCCGGATATATCCCAGAATCCCAGCAGTTTTATTCCGGGAATGCCAGGAATGCCATAAGGACCACGGGTGACATCGGCCCAGTTATACAATACTGTGTACACGATCATCTGAAACCCTAACGTGGCGAGAATGAAATAATCTCCCTTTAACCTGACAGATGCGAAAGATACCGTGTAGCTGAACAGCCCCGTAATGATCATAACAATAAGCATGACCCCGACAAAAGGCAGATCAAATTGCATCAGAAAAAAAGCACTGATATATGCACCTATACCATAAAAGGCAGCCTGGCACATGGTGAGAAGGTTGGCCATCCCTATCGGCAGGTTTGCGCTCAAAACCAGCAAGATATAGATGTTGAGCATGATGATGACATGTAAAATGTATTCCATTATATTGTACGTTGTTTATAACCGGCAATCCCTTGAGGACGTAAGAAGAGGAATAAAAGCAGTACGATGAATGTTATCGCATTCTGCCAGTTTGAAGTGAAAAAATAAACTGATAGGGATTGTAATATACCTAATAATAGTCCACCGAGAATACAAGCGCTAAAATTACCTATACCACCGATTATCATGGCAACCATCGCGCTTACTAAAACATTCATGCCCATATGTGGATCAAGTCCGGTGTCATAAACAGTAAGACAACTGGCTAAAGCGATGAACAATCCGCTTAACAAAAACACGAATTGTCTCATACGTTTTGTGCAATATCCCAAAATCTCGAACAAAACCTCATCGGAACTCAGGGCCTTAATTTCAATCCCAAGCCTTGTTCCCCGGATAAAAAAAACAAATAAGGCAAGTGCAATAAATCCTACTACTGCCTGATATATTTGAGGAGCCGTTATTGTAACCGCCCCAAAAGTAAAAGCGTTTTGAATGGTGTTATCTATCACCCTTGTCTCGTTGCCGAAACACAGGGAAATCGTATTTACCAGAATGGTCATAACTCCTATCGATGCAATCATGACAACATTTAACGACGCTTTCTTGATTTTGAATGGATAATATACCGTTAGTTCCAACAAAAGACTAGAATATATAGTAAAACAAACGGCTAAAATGAAAGCCAAACCGATAGGGAAGGACATGACATGGGCGAAAAAATAAAATCCATATGCGGCAATGACGTACAATGCTGCTGCCGCGATATGGAATATCCTTGTCGTGTTGTAAACCAAAGAGAAACCTATTGCAAACAAGGAGTATAAAAGTCCTGTAATAAGTCCGTTTATAATAAATTGTAAAATCATTCTATACGTTTGAGATGAATAAATAAGCGATATTCTCTGAATATGTGTTGCTGCGAATACTCTTTCTCTACGATATATTCTATCACTTTCATCCAAATCGGAGCGGGAAAGAAGCTAATGTGGATACTAACATATCTCTTTTTTACGAATGTAGTCAGAGAAAATATAAAAGCTACAACCGAACATTAAGTGTTTGCACTATACGCATACACGCTTTTCCGTCACCATAAGGATTAATGGCTTTACTCATTTGCTCATAGGCAGATGAATCATCCAATAAAATTGATACCTCGGAGACAATTCTGTTATAATCAGTTCCAACAAGTTTTACCGTTCCTGCATCCAAGGCTTCAGGACGTTCGGTTGTGTCACGCATCACCAATACTGGTTTGCCTAATCCAGGAGCCTCTTCTTGGATTCCACCACTATCCGTCAAAACGATATCCGACTTCTCCATCAGGTAAACAAACTTCAAATATTCCAAAGGTTCAATAAAGAATATGTTCTTCAATCCGGACAAGTCCTCGCCGAACACTTCATGAATTGGTCTGCGTACATTCGGGTTGAGGTGCATCGGATAGACAAAATCCACCTCCGGGTATTTTTCCGCTAAATCTTTGATGGCGCGGCATATATTGATGAATCCGTCACCGAAATTCTCGCGGCGGTGTCCTGTTATTAATACCAGTTTCTTGCCGCCTTGCAGCCTTTGCACATCATATCCCGCTTCTTGCAATATCACATCCTGTTCATTGCGCAAATTTTCGTCAGTCTTTATCTTGTCCGCTATTATGTAGAGCGCATCTATCACGGTGTTTCCGGTTACGATGATGTGCTGTCCGCTTATGCCTTCATCCAGCAGATTTTGGCGGCTCAATGGGGTGGGTGAGAAGTGATAAGCTGCTATGCGTCCTGTTATTTGCCGGTTTATCTCTTCCGGCCAGGGGCTGTAGATGTTGTGTGTACGTAGTCCTGCTTCCACATGTCCTACGGGAATTTGTTGATAGAACGCTGCCAGTGCCGATGCTGTTGAAGTGGTAGTATCTCCATGCACCAATACCACATCAGGTTTCACTTCTTTCAGTACATCCCGCATCCCTGTCAGTACACGTGCCGTCACGTCATAGAGGTCCTGCCCTTGTTTCATGATGTTCAAGTCATAATCCGGCTTGATGTCGAATATCTGCAACACCTGATCGAGCATCTTCCTGTGCTGCCCTGTCACGCAAACAATGGTCTCGAAATTTGCGGTATTCTTTTGAAACTCTTTTACTAACGGAGCCATTTTGATGGCTTCGGGACGAGTCCCGAAGACTAACATTACTCTCTTCATATCTCTCGTATTTATAATTTTTTGGTTATCAACCACCAGGCATATTTCACCAAATGAATCTGCCGTTTTATTCTTTTGGGTTCACGAATCAGTCGGTAGGCAAATTCCAAGTTATGTTCCACCCACCATTTAGGCGCACGTTGCACATGTCCCGTATAGACATCAAAACTGCCGCCAAGACCTTGAAAAATGGCATCGTGATGTTGTCGGATATCCTCCATTAGCAGCTCTTGCTTTGGCGAGCCCATAGCCACAAAGACTACATCGGGTTTCTTTGCCACTATGTCATCAATCAACTGTTGTCTTTCTTCTTCGGTATTGATATAGCCGTTACGATAGCTCACAATCCGTATCCCTTCATATTCAATGCGTAGTTGCTCTACTGTTTCCTCTATAACCTGTTGTTTCCCCCCTATTAAATAGAAGGTCTTTTCCTGATAAAAGCGAGCTATGATTTTCAGCCACAGTTCGCATCCGGGAACTTTACAAGCTTCTTTATATCCCTTCTGCTTTAGAGCTATCTGTACTCCGGCACCATCGCAATAGCCTATATTGCGGTTAATGATGGCGCGTGTCTGCTCCGTGGCATGCAAAATCTTTTCAGCATTAATGGCGACAAGGATACCTTTGTGTATGTCAACATAATGCAATAACTGCTCCTTGGAGTTGAACGGAAAAATTTCAACTCCGTTTAACGAAATCTTATCCATAAACTTATGTGTTTTTAATCGGGTAGATAGCGATGTTTTTAGGGATTATGGTAATTCCCGACAAATAGAATCATTCTATTTGTGCTTAGTTCCAAAAACTCTTAAAACTAAAGCCTCGAATGCTCTTTTATAAGAGCCTTTCTTTAAATTAGATTTTACACATTGATAAAGTGTACCCGTCGAAAATTCCCAAGCAAAACTACAGTTTAGGCAAGCATCATCTCCGCAAAGGAATGCTGCTGGATTTTGTTTAAACAATAGTTTTTCTATTTCAAGTGTTTTACTCATGGAAGTCAATAAAGCTGATGTATTTCCAACTTTCCCTTTTTTTATAACAGCTCCCCCTTCATAATAATAATGCATTAATTTATTAAACCCTTTAGGGCATCCATTCGCCCAAGATCTATGAAAGAATCGTTTGTTGCCATGCTCATCGATGTAATAAATTCCCCTCGATACACATAATTGCCAAAACCCTAATTCGCAAATAGCGACATGAGTTGTTCCAACCCCAACTACCTTATTTACATCTCCGATACGTAAATTTTTTCCTCCCATATCTGCAATTCGTCTAAGAAATCCATAAGGAGCGCTATCTCCTCTGAAAGATTCTGTCAGGGTCTCAGCATCTTTTCCTATGGCTGTGAATGCCTGAATAGGATGCGAACTTCTAAAAGCATCGGGTCTATTTATCATCACATTGGCAAAAGCACCTGCATACGATGATGTATATCTTTTCGATACACAATTCCTTTTAAAACATTTGAATACTGAATAAAATGGAGAAATAAAAGAATCACACACGATTGTACCCTCCGGTCCAACAGCTTCAAGTAAGGAGTCTATAATTGTGTTTACTCCACCTTCTACTTCACCAATTGACTTAATCGAAATTTTAACGTTAAGAATATCACCTTTTTCAACCCCGATATTAATTAACTCTTTAACTAATTGTTCTTTATCCATATCATTTGATACTTTTAATATAATATGCTAAGGCCAATAACATCCAAGACTGATTCCAGCGAATATAATCTATTCTGTTTGTAAAAAACTTTCTCTTTTGATAATAAAAATATCCTTTCTTCTTATTGTATAAGTTGGATAATGTGTATTCCTGTCTCTTATACACATCTGACGCTGCCGACGATATGCAGTGTGTAG